>WNFZ01005198.1_pt1 | contig 16955 bp, 11 predicted proteins | sample 5400081 | NCBI WGS metagenome assembly WNFZ01 (sample SAMN13153365, study PRJNA577476) | soil metagenome | isolation source: 80 cm soil or saprolite under grassland replicate 1 | place: USA:California | collected 2016-06-15 | reverse complement strand
CACGGTCACCACAGCGCGGACAGGCCCGTGCCGCGCGCTGGTAGCTGACCCGTCAGCGTTATTGATTCAGCGAAGCAAAAACCTGCTCTCGCTTGAATGGCTCATTCTACCTTGCGTCACTACCGATCAAATCTCACCGCACCAGTACCCCTAATTGATTAGCATGTTGCCCTGGGTGTAGGATGTGGCCTTTCTCCCATTAAGGAAGAGTTAGTGTCCTCAGAATCACTTCACGTCGAAGCGCAACTTGCGCTTGACGAACTCCGACAGGAAGAACTACTCCCTTTTCCATTAGTGGCTCACAAGTTGATCGATGAAACTCATGGAGACTATACGGTGGTGTTTTACGACAGCCGGCTAAACTCCGTCATCGTGCGCTGGAAGGAAGGCGAGTCGTTCAAGGCCGCTGTTCGATCTGCGGTTGTGGCGCGAATCGAAATACGAGGCGGCGGCCGGCTGAAAACGCGCACCACGAGCAGGTCTTGAACTGTTTTTCCAGCTTTTGCCAGGCACGCAATTTAGGCCCCCTGTTATGTTGGCGGTGCCGATCAGTTTTCTGATAGGGTTTCGCTCAAAATTAAAGACGGGCTTGCCTGCTTCAATCTAAACCGCGGCGCCTTGACGAAACTTTTAGGCAGAATGTCCGAAAGATTAAGCTGCGTTTCAAGCAGGGATTTCTTTTAGGACCTTGAGTGCTCGGTGTTTCTTGTCGCGGAGCGTCGGAGGAATGTCGTTGTTAGGCGGCGAGTACCGGCTTCATTCCCGAAATGAGCTTCGGTTTCTTTTTCATTCACTCACAATGCTGTACTTCTCGATTGCCGACCTATCGGAAAACCTATGACTTCTCAAAAGGCCGATTCGACGAGATCGGCTCCAAACCTGCGGAATTGGTGGCTCTCCGTCAGGGAAAAAGAACCCCTACCATCTAGCAGACTTAGGACCAATTGAAAGCGAATGGGAATAGGAATGAAATGGCAGGGGTGCGACTGCGTGGTGAAATTATAGTCCCACGCTCCTCCGAATGTTAATATCCGCGGGCGCAATCCGAACTCTGAAAATCATGGGCAGTTACTAAGTGAAAATATCGCTCCGAAGTCTTGTATGCGCGTATTGCATTTGACACGTTTCGACTCCGGCATCTTCCTGATGAGCTTCGCCGTTCTGCTGGTTGAGTTGCTCCTGACACGCATCTTCTCGGTGACGTTGTATTACCACCTCTCGTTCATGGTGGTCTCGCTGGCGATGCTTGGCTTCGGCGCGAGCGGGCTGGTCATCAACCTGTTGCAGAAACGATTCGCGGGCGGCAAAGTCGAGGCTGTTCTATGCTTCGCCGCGATGCTCTTTGCCGCGTCAACTGTGATCGCCGTGGGCGTGGCTTTCCGGCTGCCGGTTTCGCTGACCCTGACTAAGGTTAACTTGCTGCGCTTTGGATTGATCTATCTCTTCTGTGTTGTACCCTTCCTGGTTGGCGGACTGGTGGTCGCCCTAATTTTGAAGCACAGGCTCGAGCAGGCAAACCGCCTCTACTTCTTCGATCTGCTCGGCGCCGCGCTGGCGTGCATGCTGTTTATCCCATTGACTAATTGGCTTGGCGCACCCACCGCGGTGCTCGTCGGCGCGGGCGTTGCAGCGTTGGCCGCAGTGGTCTTCTCGTGGCGCAACATGCCACGAGTGTCTTCGGTTGCGCTGTTGCTCAGCGGCATGCTCTTCCTGACGGCGATCGCCAACCAGTTCTGGAACTTCTATGATATTCGCGTAACAAAAGGCCGGCAGCAGCCCCCAATGCTCGCCTTGAAGTGGAATTCTTTTTCTCGCGTCGAGGTAGAGGCATCCAAAGCGACTCGAGATTTCCGAGACCCGCACCGGCCAGAAGCGCGTGGTTTGAGCAGGAAGCTCGATCCCGCCTTCCGGATCGCGGAAGTGTACCTGCGCTACGACGCCAACGCGGCAACACAGGTCACGCGCTTCGACGGCGACCTAAGTCGCTTGCGGCATCTCCGCTATGACGTGACTGCCGCTGCCTACTCAATGCGCCGCTACCGCAAGGTGCTAGTGCTCGGCGCGGGTGGCGGACGCGACATACTGACCGCCCTGCAAATGGGAAGCGGTCCAGTGACCGCAGTCGAGATAAATCCGCTGACAATAGAATTAATGAGAGGGCAGTTTAAGGACTTCACAGGCGGGCTCTACGACAACTATCCGGGCGTACGAATTGTGCACGACGAAGGGCGAAGCTTTCTGCGTCACGAAAGTGAGCCCTACGATCTCATTCAGGCGAGCCTGGTAGATACGTGGGCAGCTTCTACAGCGGGGGCCTACGCGCTTACGGAGAGCAATCTCTACACGGTCGAAGCCTTCGCGGATTATCTTCGCCACCTCTCCCCCGATGGCGTGATTGCGTTTTCGCGATGGTTCTTTACTCCTCCCGCCGAAACGCTGCGCGTTGTCACTCTGGCCGTGGAAGCACTCAAGCTTCAAAACGTCTCTGAACCGTCGCAGCATATCTTCATCGTTCGGACGCACGATCTGGGCGACGGCGGCGGCGTGCTTTGCACAGTTCTGATTAAGCGCTCTCCATTCGCAGAGGACGAACTGGCGAGGTTAAGAGCGTGGGCCACAGAGATGGACTTCGTCATCACTTACGCGCCGGACGATCTCAAGCGTGGCGTCGCGCCGAACGAGTTTCACGAATTGCTCGGTCCACGCTACGCACAGTTCGTCGCCGAATACCCATACGACATCTCCGCTGTATACGACGACAGGCCATTCTTTTTCGACCGCGTACCCGTCGCGGCGTGGTTGGCGCAACGTCTTGGACTGGCTACATCTCCGACCGGCAGTGGCACCATGACTTTGGGCGGGCAAGCTCTGCTCGCCTCGTTGATGCTGTCGGCGCTCTGCACCATCACGCTGATGTTGTGGCCACTCGTGCGCCTCAAGAGGCGGCGAAAACAACGTCAGGGGTCGGAATCTCACAGCTCTGTCATTCGTCAGCGCTCAAGGTCGGTGCTTTGGACCCTTTACTTTTCCTGTCTCGGCTTCGGCTTTATCACAATTGAGCTGGTGCTATTACAGCGCTTCAATCTCTTCCTGGGCTATCCGGTGTACTCCCTCTCGGTGGTGCTGTTCACGATGCTGCTGGCGAGCGGGGTCGGGAGCCTCATCGCGGGCAGGTGGAACGCTTCGAGCACGCTAATGCGCATCTTTCCTCTTCTGTGCGCCGTGCTTTTTCTCTACGCAGGTGCGCTGCGTCCTTTGATCAACCTCACGCTCGGCATGGAGACGGTGCCAAAAATATTGTTGGCGGTCGTGTTAATAACGCCGCTAGGTCTGTTGATGGGGATTCCGTTTCCGACAGCGCTACGTGCTATCGGGCGCAATGGTGATGAATTTGTCGCGTGGGCGTGGGCGGCAAATGGCGTGGCGTCGGTTTTCGGGTCATCCGTCTCAATGGTTATTTCGATGACCTTTGGTTTTACTTACAGCTTTTGGATGGGAGCAGCCGCTTATCTCCTGGCGCTTCTTGTCGCCGTCTCCCTCAGCGGCCTGGATGCCTTCGCCACCGAAACGTGCGCTGAAAACTTCGAAACGGGGCCCTGAGATAAACAAACTCTACTTTCGATTCTTAAAGGCAGCGTTGGGATCCGTATGACGCTTGGTCAGTGGAATCTGAGGGTCGTCGATGAAAAGATGCCGCATGTGCGTTCGTGTTTAAAGTCGCCGTCCCTGACTACCAGGCCTTGCCATTTTGCCAACTTCGATCGAGCCTGGGCAATTTCCGATACCCATGATTTGCGCCGGATATAGTATGACGGACTTGCCATTGGGAGTGTGTCGCTTACTGCTATACGCTCGGCGGAATGGCTACTTTATCCCTGTACTCCAATTGAGGAAGGTTAAATATCTCTCCCGCAGCCCCAGAAAACTATTGACACGTCCCTGAAAGTGTATTAAATACTTCGTTCGTTTAGGCAACAAACTGTCAGACACCACTTTTGAGTTAGCGTATCCCCGGCTTTCAAAAGGAAGGTCCTTAAACTCGAACTGATAAGACAGCACCAAGTCAAATGGCGCTGACATTTGCCAGCGACTCTTGACCTACCCAGCGGAGCTTGCGCTCTTGGCCCAACAAGAGCTCTAAGCGCATCTCGGCTTTTTCGTCGGCAGCACATGAGGAACAACCCATGAGAAACCTATTACGCGCAACACAGGATTTCAAGCCCGCACTGAGAAACAAACTTCCGTTGCTTTTGCTTGGCTTACTACTCATAACTGGGCTGGCGCGTGAGACTCATGCGCAGGCGGTGTACGGAAGCATCTCAGGTACCGTTACCGACGCTCAGGGAGCGGTGGTTCCGGATGCCACTGTGACTATTACAAGCATCGAGCGGAATACATCCGAAACAGCAACGACCAACGACTCAGGATTGTATGTCAAAGACCGGCTGCTGCCCGGAACATATAAGGTGACGATCGAGAAGGCTGGCTACAAGAAAGGCGAAGTCCCGTCGGTTGTCGTTAGTCTTGATACTCAGGCCAAAACCGACGTCACGCTCGAAACGGGGCAAGTCAGCGAGACGGTGACAATTTCGGCCACCGAAGGCCAACTTCTCAAGACTGACCGTGCCGATGTGTCGACGACTTTCGATAGCAGACAGGTGACTGATCTGCCCATTCTCGACCGCAACTTCACACGCTTCATCCTCCTGACTCCAGGCACGCAGCAACAACTCTGGCAACATGCGGCGAGTGAGAACCCGCAAGGATCCATTCAAACGGTTGTCAATGGTCAACACTTCAGCGGCACCGGCTACCAACTGGACGGCACGGAGAATCGCGATCCGATTCTCGGAATCATCGTCATCAACCCGAACTTCGAAGCAATCGGCGAGACGAAGATCACGACGCAAAACTATGACGCCGAATTTGGCCAAGCTATAGCTGGTGTCGTCTCGGTGCAGACCAAGTCCGGCACCAACGAGATCCATGGCAGCGCTTTTGATTTCCGGCAGGATGACAGATGGCAGGCGCGTAATCCCTTCTCACAGGCAACGCCACCCGCCGGCACAAACAGGCTGATTCCGAGCACGCTGAAGAATCAGTTTGGGGGTTCGATTGGCGGGCCGATCCTCAAGAACCGTTTCTTCTATTTTGGCGACTACCAGGGAACGCGAAGCCGCGTCGGCGGCTCAAAGCTGCTGACCGTCCCGACAGCCTTGGCGCGCACCGGCGACCTCAGCCAGTACGGCCTTAACGTTTTTGATCCCACGGCGCCACTGGTCGTCGTGCCCTGTCCGGCCGGTGCGATCGGACCTTGTATGGGGCGTCAACAGTTCGCAGGCAACGTGATCCCCACCGGCCGCCTTTCGCCGCAGGCCCAGAATCTCCTAAAACTGATTCCGCTTCCTAATGCACCAGGAACGGATGGGGGCACACGCAACAACTTCGTCGCAGGCGGGAGCGAGGTTTTCAACAACGACACATTCGACGTCCGCCTTGACGGCAAGTTGAGCGATCGCTTTAACATGTTCGGCCGGTATAGCTTCGCCAACTTCAACCGTACTGGCCCACAGGCGTTCGGAGCGGGCGGCGGCGACGAATTGGTGTCTCTCGGCGGCACATCCAAGGTACGCAACCAGAGCTTGGCGGTGGGCCTTGACTATACTCTGAGCGACACGACGATTCTTGACGTGCGCTTCGGGGCTTTCAAGTACAAAGTCAACGTACTGCCCAACGACTTCGGTAAAACAACATCGGCGGACGCCGGAATTCCTGGCTTGAATCTCGATGAATTTTCTTCTGGGCTATCGGCGTTTTTCATCAACGGCGACCGTGGTTTTTCTTTCGGCTCCGGCCTCGGCGATGACGTAGGCCGCTGCAACTGTCCGCTTGATCAAGACGAGAAGCAGTATCAGGTCGTCGCCAACCTATCGAAGCTTGTCGGCAATCATACGCTCAAGTTCGGTGTCGATGTGCGCCGCGCAATCAACTTGCGCGTGCCGAGCGACCGACACCGCTCCGGCGAGCTCTCGTTCAGCGAGAACCGTACGCGGCAAGTCATATTTGACGCAAACGGAAACGTCGTTGGCGGCGGGGGTGGCTTCGGCATCGGAACCTTCCTACTTGGCGACGTGACCACGTTCGGCCGCTACGTCAGCACGAAAACAGACGCAGGAGAACGGCAATGGCGTCATTTCTACTATGGCCAGGACACTTGGCGCTTCTCGCCGAAACTGACTATCAACTACGGATTGCGGATGGATGTAATTAACCCGCAGAAAGTTAATGCTGCCGGCAACGGCGGCTTCCTCGACCTGGACACAGGTGAGATTCTCGTTGCGGGGGTGGGCGACATTCCGCTCAACGGCGGCGTCAAAAACAGCTACAACTTCGCTCCGCGGCTGGCTGTCGCCTACCAGTTTACCGAGAAGACGGTGCTACGTGCTGGCTACGGTCGCAGCTACGACATCGGAGTTTTCGGTTCACTCTTCGGCCACTCAGTGACGCAGAATCTGCCGGTGCTTGGGGTGCAGAACCTTAACGCCCCGTCGAACTTCGACCGGGTCTTTACCCTCGCGGGTGGCCCGCCGGCGTTCACGAACTTCTTCGGCCTCAGCGCTCCACCCAACCAAGGCGGCGTGCCAAATACAGGGATCCCGGCCGACGGCAGCTTCTTTCTCCCGGATGGCGTCTTCTCGCGCGCACTGCCCTTCAAACAAACTCTGCCGACCGTTGATGCCTACAACGTAACTTTGCAACATCAACTGACGAAAGATACTTCGATTGAAGTGGCTTACGTCGGCAATAAGGGCACGCACGTGTTCGCCGGCGGCGGACCCGCAGTCAACGTCAACCAGGCAACACTCGAAGGCTTTCTCCAGGGCGTGCCGAGGAACAATCGCCGGCCGTTCTTCAACCGCTTTGGCTGGACGCAGGATATTGACTTCTTCTGCAACTGCGCCGATAACCGTTACGACGCGCTCCAAACCAAGGTCACGAAGCGTTTCTCTGACGGCTATTCGTTCCTCGCGCATTACACCTGGCAGCGAGCGCTCAACAACGACGCTGACCAGTTCTTCTTTGACCGCGAGCTGAATCGCGGCCCGCAGGACTTTGATCGAACTCACAACTTCGTTCTGACTACTGTGATGGAGCTTCCGTTCGGAAAGGGCAAGCGTTATTTCAAGGACGCGTCGCGAGCAATGAACCACGTCGTCGGCGGGTGGCAGTTCAACACGACCACCACCATTCAGAGCGGTTTGCCATTCAACGTCGGTTACGATGCCGGGGCGAACATTGATACCGGCCCGAACCGTCCCGATCTGATCGGCGATCCGAATACCGGCGGGTCCCGCGACCGCTTCTTCGACCCCACCGTTTTCGGCAACCCGGGGCCTGGAAAATTCGGCAATCTGCCTAGAAATGCTCTGCGTGGCCCGAACTACTGGAGGACCGATGCTTCGCTGTTCAAGAAATTCATGTTCACCGAAACTAAGGAACTGGAGTTTCGCATCGAGTCGGTGAACGTGTTCAATCACGTGAACCTCGGGAACCCCGAATCGTTTATCGGGAATCCGGATAACCCCAACAGCAACGCCGGACGGATTACCTCAACCGCGTTCTTCGGTGCGGACCTGCAGCGTAATTTCCAGTTGGCTTTGAGGTTCAAGTTCTAGCTTTGAGTCATCTCGCGTTGGCGTTACTTAGCCAGCAAACAAACGTCGTACCAAAACAAAAGGAGAAGCCTTCCCGGGCTTCTCCTTTTTTTAATAACGCTGAAAGCGTTCGCTAATTTAAGCCCAGGGTTTGCTTTGAAACCCTGGGTTAAAAAGGCGCACATTTATCTGGTCGCAACTCTGAAGGAGTTGCGACGGGATGCGACTCGACGGACGGCGACGCAACCCTTTCAGGATTGCGTCTTCAAAGTTGAGTGTAGCCAATCAGCGGGGGCAAGCCCGCCTTCCCAACCACGAGCTTATTGGAGTTAACCTGATTTTGGATCTAAGGGCCTTCAAAGTGGGATCAACCCCTGGGCTGAAATTAGCGAACGCTTTCAGCGTTATTGTTGCGCTCCAAAGTTGAGTGTTGGATTTTCGATTTCCCAAATTCCATCGCCTCAGCACATCGTTTAAGAAAGTGGACTTGTCCGCCTCGCGCAACGGGGCACAAGTGCCCTATCTAAACGGCGTGTGGAGAACTTTTTGGACGATGTCAAATGAAAAATCTAAAATGATAAATGGAAAATCTTTCCGTGTGCCTCTATGGTGGGGTTAGTCCGCCGGGATAGTGCGTGGTTCTATGGCACTCTCGATCCTTCGAGCTCGAGCACGTCCTTTCTTTTCGCAACTGGCAGGTTCGAATAAAGTTCGACAAAGGCAGCGTTCGTCCAGCCAAACCCGATCTCGTTAGACTTGTATCCAAACTTCAGTCCCGCACTGACTTCCGATTCACGTCGCTCGACGTCATACTTCTCCACGATCGTGTTGTGCTGAATGAACTCCTTTAGAATCATTGAGAGAAAATTCGCAGTGATTCGGTCGGCTTCTTTGGTATAGCCATAACGGCGCAGTCCCTGGATGGCGATCATCTCCGTGGGCGCCCAGCCATACGGAGCGTCCCATTGACTACCGCTAACGTAAGTGCTGGTTAAAAGCCCGCCGGGCCTTTCAAAAAGTTTAAGGTTCGCCACGATCCGTGCCACCTGCCTGCGATCGGCAACGCCAACCCAGAGCGGATAGAAAGTGGTTACGAACGGATATCGCCGCAGCTCCTTCTTAACAAAATTATAATCGTAGTAAACACCGTCCTTTTCATCCCACATCAGGCGATTGATCCTTTGTTTCCTGTCCTCGGCGCGCTTCGTCCAATCGCGTGCCTCGCGGGCGCGACCAATTATTCTTAGTATCTCTCCGGTATCCGTCTCCATTAGGTAGAGCAGGGAGTTCAAACATACCGGATCGTAATGAATGATATCGATGTTAAAAGGCCCGAATCGATTTGAGGGATCGAAGCCCGATTCACGCATCGTGCGGTCGCCTTTGTAGAAAAGCTCGGTTAGCTGATCCTTCTCTTTGTCGTAGTATTGGCCCAGATCGTAGTCTTTAACATCATGTGTGCGGTAATAGTCTTTAACAAGGTCATAGTGGTCTCGTCCCTGCTGATCTCGCTCGCCCGATAGAACTTCCGGCGCTGGGCCATCACCGAGATCATAATAGCGTGAAAGACCTGTTTGCTTAGTGAGGTGTGGTTCTTCGGTCCAGAAGCGATAATATTTCTCGATTGCCGGAATAGTGCTTCGCAGCCAGGCAATATCATGGTCCTTACGGTAGACATTGAGGATCATCTGGGTCAAAAAAGGAGGCTGCGATCGCGAAAGATAATAGGTGCGATTGGCGTTTAGTATTTTCCCGTAGTGATCTATCTGGTAAAGAAAATTGTCAGTCATGTTTTTGGCCAGTGCCATCTCGTCATCACGCACTAGCCCAACCTGTGTAAAATAACTGTCCCAACCATACATTTCGTTAAAGCGCCCGCCCGGCACAACGTAGGGATAGGGAAGATAAAGCAGTCCGTGCTCTTTAATGTCCATCGGATTTTCCGGCAGTTGTCGGAGTTGGATTTGGGCAAAATCCGCGGCCGGCATTTGAGCGCGTAAAGTCTCTTCTATGCGCTTGATATTCTCCCGGCGCGAAACATAAACCGGCCAGCGCCCGTCAGCTCGAACCTTGAACTTCGGATCCGGGGCGGCCTTGGCAAGCTGTGCGCTTGAGCGTGTCAAGGTATGCCAGCTTTGTTTGATATATTTTTGGATCGCCCGAAGTTGCCCCGCAGATGCCCTGTCTGCCGCGGATTCGAATGAGGCTAAGGGTGAAGAGATTAGTAATAGAATTGTTATGAGAAAGAGGAAATGTTTCCTGGGTTTTGGTTTCTCTGTCATACTCATATTTCTCCTTGAAGCCGGCACTAATTTAAGCTTAAGTCGCAACAAATCGAACTCTGCGGTAGTGACCTAATTTGAAATTTTCTGTGCGTGCTCCGTGAACTTCCTGTCTCTGTGGTGAGTTCTTGCTGCAATTGTTAACCACAGAGACACAGAGAACACAAAGGTTGCACAGAGAAAAATGAAAATAGGGCACCACCAACTCTGCCTAGTCGAACGTAGCTTAAGTTAAATTGTAAATTCTGAACAACAAATTCCTGTAGCTGATGCAGTTTGCCATACATTGCGATAGGTGCGGTACCATGAGGTCAGTACCACCTCGCGGTAGCGGGTGGATTCTGGAATGGAACTGAGCCGATCAAGGATGAATGCAACGGACCCACCCGCTACCGCGAGGTGGTACTGACCTCATGGGACCGCACCTACTGAGAACGATAAAATGGCAGACCTCCAGCTTAAAGGCGTGTCCAAGATCTACTCGGGAAACATCTGCGCGGTCGCCCCGACGAGCGTTGAGATCGAAGACGGCGAGTTTGTCATTCTTGTTGGACCATCAGGGTGCGGAAAATCTACGCTGCTGCGCATGATCGCCGGACTCGAAACGGTTTCCCAGGGAGAAATCTACATTGGCGGCAGGTTGATCAACAATGTCCCTGCCAAAGATCGGGACATCGCTATGGTCTTTCAGAATTATGCTCTCTATCCTCACATGACCGTCTACGAAAACATGGCCTTTGGCTTGAAGATGAGAAAACTTCCCAAGTCGGAAATCGACCACCGCGTCCGCACTGCCGTGGACATACTGGACCTCGGCAATTTCCTGGACCGACGACCCAAAGCGCTGTCCGGCGGTCAGCGCCAGCGAGTGGCTGTCGGCCGCGCCATTGTGCGCCAACCGAAACTTTTTCTCTTCGACGAACCGCTCAGTAACCTGGACGCCAAGTTAAGAGTCTCCATGCGCGCAGAGTTGATCAAGCTGCACAAGCGGTTGGAAGCCACGATGATTTATGTCACTCATGATCAAGTTGAAGCTATGAGCATGGGTGATCGGTTAATTGTGCTCAAGGATGGAATCGTGCAACAGATAGGGGCACCACTTGAAATCTATGATCACCCCGCCAATCAGTTTGTTGCCAGCTTCATTGGCAGCCCGCCGATGAATTTTATCAACTGTGCGTTGGTTGAGCGCGAGGGCCACCTGTTTCTCACAGGCGATGGTTTACACGTTAACCTTCCCGCCGAAAAGAAAGCAGCGTTATCCGAGGTCGTAAGGGACCAGAGCCTTCCCATAGTTCTGGGCCTTCGGCCCGAAGACTTTTCTGAGCGACAGTCATACCACGGTGCAGACTATAGTAACGTTATCCAGGCGCGAGTGAATTTCCTGGAGCCTCTGGGCAGCGAGGTGCTCGCCACCTGTTCGGTCGGGGCACACGAGATCATCGTCCGGTTGAGTCCACGAAGCGGCGTGAAGAGCGACGAAATGATCGAATTGGTCATCAACTTGGAACGCGCCAGGCTTTTCGATCCGGCGACAGGGGAGGCGCTCTTGTGAATGCGCGGGCACCACAGTGTGGCGCTTTAGTTTTGCTGCTTCTCGTAATTGTGAGTTGTGCGTCTCGGCACCCAGAGAGGAATGTTGGCCCGGGCGGCCGCGTCACACTCACCTACTGGAGCGCGACCAATGCGACGCCCAGGGACTTGTTCAGCTCGATGCCTACCCGGATTTCTTTGACGTGTTGCACGAGCGCATGATGCCGGAACTTTCTAACCAGTATCGCTCCTCGGACGGACATTTTTATCAGGTCCCGTGGAAGTCGAATCCGATTATGGTGCTGTACAACACGCGGATGTTGCGTGAGGCCGGGGTCTCATCATTGCCCACCACTTACTCGGAGTTTCTCTCAACGGCGGCTCGCGTGACACGCGATCGTGACGGCGATGGACAGATTGACCAGTGGATGCTGACGATCGATTACCTTCCCATCTGGTATAAACGGCTGTTCGATTTTTTACCCCTTTACCTTGCTGCATCGAATGGGCAAAACTTGCTCGAAGGTCGTCAAGTCAGGTTCGATAATGAATCTTCAGTCGCCAGCTTCCGCTTCTTGCACGAATGCTTTGCCAGAGGTTACGCCCCCCGCCAGACCTTTCAAGGTGATGTTTTCCTCGATGGCCGTGTGGCGGCGAAGTTCGTCGGGCCGAATAACATCGGTCATCTTGAGCGCTACCGTCCTGCCGACTTCGAGTACGACTACGGGCCAATCCCGCGTCCTGACGCAGCCACCGGCCAGCCCGTCAGCTACGCCGATCCGAAGAGCATTGTCATCTTCAAAACATGCCAACACCCGCGCGAAGCTTGGGAGTTCATCAAATTTACTATTTCGAAGCAGAACGATTTACAACTGCTGGAATTGACCAGCCAGTTACCCATCCGTGCAGGACTGCTGGAGGATCAAAAGTTCGCCGATTATTTTAGGCGCAATCCAAAGCTGGTCAAATTCGCCGCGCAGGTTACGACCGCGCGCAGCATTGACTCAGTTGCAGAATTGAAAGAGATTCTTGATGTTATTGCTCAAGAAGTTGAAGCTTCGGTCGTCTTCGATCTAAAACCGCCAGAACAATCGGTGCACGATGCAGCCCGGAGAAGCCAACAGATTCTCGATGCGCAGTAAAGCAGGGGCCGGGGGTCAGGGGCCGGGGGTCAGTAAGAACGTGATCTTCTCAGCCCAGGACTCCGATTCCGCCTCTCCTGCCGTCAGTTCACCCACCCCCGGCACCCGGCCCCCTGCTTCTGATCGGGTGGGTTATCTGATGGTGCTTCCTTACCTTCTTCACATCGCTGTGTTTCTTGGCTACCCGCTCGCCTTCGCCTTCATTCTTATCTTTCATCGCTGGAACATCTACACACCGATGAAGTGGGTTGGCCTGGGCAATATCAAACTCTTGCTCACTGATCCGCTGATCTGGCGTGCGCTCTTCAACACGCTTTACTTCTTGCTGATCCATATTCCGTTGCAGTTGGTCCTCGCTCTCGGTTTGGCCCAATTACTTAATCAGAAGATTCGGGGAAGAGCATTCTTTCGCGCGAGTTATTTTATGCCAGTGGTCGTTTCCGGCGTCGTGGTCACGATACTCTGGCAACAGATGTACGCAAGTGAGACTGGACTAATTAATCTGCTGCTTCAGCGCTTCGGCCTGCCTAAAATCGGCTGGCTCACGGATCGTCGCTACGCCATGCCCGCGATTGCGATCATGGCGACGTGGAAGAACGTCGGCCTTTACGTGGTGCTTTTTCTGGTGGGTCTACAGGGCATTCCCGCCGACCTGTATGAAGCGGCGGAACTGGACGGCGCGAGTGCCTGGCAAAAATTTCGACTTATCACCATGCCAATGCTCAATCCAACTATTATGCTTGTGCTCTTACTCTCGACCATCGGTGGCTTCTCGCTTTTCATCGAACCTTACGTAATGACGGGTGGTGGTCCCGTCAACAGCACGCTCTCGGGCATTCTTTATCTCTATAAGCAAGCATTCTTCTTCAGCAAGATGGGCTACGCCACGACCATCGGCTTCTTTTGGGCGATGATCATCTTTGCGGTGGTTCTGCTGCAACGGCGTTTCGTGGAAACCGAGGCAGTGTGATGAAGCGTCTTCTTCTCTATCTGGTTCTGACAATCGGGGCGCTCCTGTTTCTTTACCCGTTTGTGTGGATGCTCGGAGCAACGCTTAAACCGGAGATGGAAATTGCCGGTTTCAATCCTCTGTCATCACATTTCACGCTTGAGAACTATCGCTTTGTCTTTCAAAAAATTCCGATTATTCGCGCTTTTGGCAACAGCCTGTTGGTCTCGATCACTGTGACTGCATCGGTGGTCCTTTTCGGCTCAATGGTCGGTTACGCGCTCTCTCGGCTCCATTTTCTCGGCCGCGAGATGATCTTCAATCTGGTGCTCGCAACAATGATGATTCCGGCGCAGCTCACGCTGATTCCGCTCTACACGATGATAGTCAGGTTCGGTTGGGTCAACTCATACCTGGCGCTGATTGTGCCCGCCATGATGAGTAGTTATGCAGTTCTTCTCTTCCGTCAGTTTTTTCTGTCCATACCACAGTCTTTGATTGAAGCTGCCCGACTCGACGGATGCTCCGACTTGCGTATTCTTTTCACTATCGTGTATCCGCTTTCGAAGCCGGCAATAATGACTGTCGCGATCCTGACCTTCATGGGTGTCTGGAACGACGTGCTGTGGCCGCTGATGGTGATTCGCAATCCAAAGTTGATGACGATGCCGCTGATGGTCACACTCTTCGCTGTGGGCGGACAGGCCGAGGCGCACCTGGGAGTGATACTGGCAGCAGCAATGCTGCTCGCCTTGCCGGTCATCGTTGCCTACATTTTTCTTCAGCGTCACCTGATTGAAAGCATTGCCAGCAGCGGGATGAAGAGTTGAATGCGCTGACTCGAGCAGGATGGCTCAAGCCTCGCTAATTTGAAGGTAAGGAAGGCTTCATTTCTCATTTGCCATTGAAATGCCTTACTTCACTCGTTAGACACCATCGCCGCTTACGAATTGAAACTCAGCTACGTTTCTCAGCCAATGAAAAATGGAAAATGAGAAATGGAAAATGGAAAATGAAGCCTTCCAAACCTGCAAGTTACCGTAGGCCCGTCTTGGATTATCCACATTGATATCAAACTCTCTAACACGAATTACCGCCTGCGTCTCTCTCGTCTCTCTTCTAACGCTTGTCGCCTTTCCCTTAATAGGCTACACGCCGCCCTGGGGAGATTGGCAGCGCCTTTCCGCGGAACCCATCATGCGCCCGCGCGGCAATACGTTTGAATCGGCAGGCGTCTTTAATCCGGGAGTGGTGAAAAGGGGAAATCAATTCGTCATGCTTTATAGGGCTCAAGATGAAAACGGGACTTCGCAACTGGGCTACGCCACGAGTTCTGACGGCATACATTTCAATCGTCGGGCCGATCCAGTGATGGAACCTGCCACCGAATACGAGCGAGATGGAGGTCTGGAAGACCCTCGATTGGTCAAGATCAAGGACACTTATTACCTGACTTATACCGGCTATAACAAAAAGGACGCTCAGCTCTGTCTGGCTACTTCCAGGGATCTGATCAACTGGAACCGTCAGGGCGTGATCCTGCCCGCCTACAAAGGTCGCTGGAACGTTGGTTGGACCAAAGCCGGTGCCATCATCTCGCAGAAGATTAACGGCAAGTACTGGATGTATTTCATGGCCGATGCAGCAGGACGACCTAATCAGATGGGCGTGGCTTATTCTTCCGACCTGGTCCACTGGATAGAACCGCTCGACCGGCCGGTGCTCGAGCGACGTCCAGGCTATTTTGATTCCTATGTGGTAGAGCCAGGACCTCCACCAGTGATCACTAAAGATGGGATTTTCATGGTCTACAACGGTGCCGACGACAAAACTGTTTACGCGACGGGATGGGTTCTGTTTGACAAGAATGATCCTACCAGGGTGCTCGCTCGTTCTGAGAAGCCGATCTTCAGTGTAGAGAAGGAGTGGGAAAAAATTGGCCAAGTTTCGAACGTGGTGTTCGTCTCGGGGATGGTACGCGACGGTAACAGATGGCTTTTCTACTATGGTGGGGCTGACAAATATGTGGGAGTGGCCGTCGCCCCAGCACTTTGATTGTCTCCAAATGAATTGTTGTCAAGCGAATCCAACCCAGGATACTGGTTCAGTTTATTGATAGGGCTTCCATTTTTTCCGGTCCTGGTCGGATGCGGGTTTCAGGCTGATCGCAGCGCCGCCGCCACTCGCTAAATTGATTTTCAGTCTGGTTTGGTCGTTTACGAGAAAGTTCTGAATCTGATATGCCATCGGATTGTTTTCCCAATGAGCATTGGCAGCATCGGCGTAGAGGGTAGCCACATACCAGCGTTTTGGCGTGAGATAGCTCAAGGGGATATTTGAGGTACGCGCCTGCTCATCCGTGATCGATCCGATGTACCATTCGTCTTTGTTTTTAGCCTTGCGCGCGATAGCGAGATAGTCATCCGGCTCAGCCTCTAAAATCCTGGTATCGTCCCAATCAACCGGCACGTCCTTGATGAACTGGAAGGCGTCCATAAAACGCTCGTAGTTTCCCGGTAAGTCGGCCGCCATTTGTAAGGGGCTGTACATCGTGACGTATAAAGCCAACTGCTTGGCCAGCGTGGTATGCACCTGTTCCTTCTTGCCAGGTTGGTAGGAGTCGAGTTTGATCTGGAAAATTCCCGGCGTGTAATCCATTGGCCCACCCATCAGGCGGGTGAAAGGTAAAATCGTTTCGTGTTCGGGAGGGTTGCCCACACTCCAGGCGTTAAACTCGTTGCCCCTGGCCGCTTCACAAGCAAGCCAGTTTGGGTAAGTACGGTGCAATCCCGTCGGGCGGACCGGCTCATGAGCATCAAGCATAATTCTATTTTGGGCCATTTTTTCTGCTACCCTGACATAGTGATTGACCATCCATTGACCGTCATGATGCTCGCCCCTGGGAATGATCCTGCCCACGTATCCTGTTTTGACCGAGTCGTATCCGTGTTGCTTCATGAAGCGAATCGCTTCGTCCATCCTGCGTTCGTAGTTTGTCACCGAAGCTGAAGTCTCGTGGTGCATGATAAGTTTAACGTGCTTTGCGGATGCGTACTCCTGGAGTTCGTTGACATCGAAGTCGGGATAGGGGGTCACGAAGTCAAATACCTCTTCCTTCCACTTGCCGAACCAATCTTCCCAGCCGACATTCCAACCCTCTACCAGTACACCGTCGAAGCCGTGTTGAGCGGCAAAGTCTATGTAGCGCTTCGTGTTTACGGTCGTGGCGCCGTGTTTGCCATTGGGTTTCAGGCTTGCCCAATCTGTATCTGCTAATTTTATGTTGCCCACATCGGCGTAATTCCAGCTGGCTTTCCCTACATGCATTTCCCACCAAATGCCTACATATTTCTGGGGCTTGATCCAGCTCACATCCTGGATTTTAGAATGTTCA
>WNFZ01002638.1_pt1 | contig 16958 bp, 13 predicted proteins | sample 5400081 | NCBI WGS metagenome assembly WNFZ01 (sample SAMN13153365, study PRJNA577476) | soil metagenome | isolation source: 80 cm soil or saprolite under grassland replicate 1 | place: USA:California | collected 2016-06-15 | reverse complement strand
ATCCTCATGTAGTAAAGTAATCGCCCGTAATAACCGTAGAAGAAAATTGATGCCCTTGATGTGTACCTCCTTTCGGAAAATAGAAAAACCGACCCAACAGGGCCGGTTTCGCTATTGGCTCCTCGGTGATTTAATCCTGAAAGGATGGAGCGACCATGCTCATCACCGTATCTTTGCCGCCCGTTCTATTAAACACTCAAACAAATCTTGACTGTTGTTTAATATCTAATGTGGTCTATTTGGTTATATAGATTTATATTAGTACTAAGGGGGGAGATGAACTAGTGTCTTTTGTCACATTTCAGGGTATAGAGAGGTTACTGCTATTTTCATGATCTCGAAATTGAACAACAAGACGTGACACACTCTCAAATTCTATTAAGTCATGCTGGAGAAGTCTCAAGAAGTCGTATCGGACTATGTAGATAAACTGAAAGTATGGCAGCCTTTTCGGGTCGAGAGAACAGGAGGAGCGCCATGCGTATGACGATCATGGAAGAGCGATCCGGATTGGGAAGTTGTCCAAAGAAGGTTTCACGGACCGAGAGATCGCCGGGCAAGTAGGGCTGAGTATTTTCACAATACTCCCCGCCGCTGATACGTCTTTGTGAGAATCGACAACAAATTATGTTTCAGTTCACTAACGTAAGGCGGGTTGCCCCTCTGTTACACTTCGCCCTCATCAGGGCGCTGCGCAGGGGGTGCTCCGCGACCAACCTGCCCCATGAAGCATTGCTGCAAGTTACGGCTAACAAATATGTTATTTGACCTAAATAGGTACTGATCCTTTCAGACCTGTAAATATAGGATTTGTGGTTTTTAGTACAATCGAACTGAATTTACTAAATCGGTAATGGTATTGTAATAAGTGACGTAGTGCAAGATACTCTTTGAGTATTACGTGCCATCTTGCAACACAGATAGTATCACCTAAATTTGACCATTATCGCTAAATCTTACATGAGAGGGAAATGCGCATGCAAACCTTGCCTACACATAAAAAATGGATGCTCTTCTTCGTTGTCATGCTTGTGGTATTGAGCATTGCCACACCAGTTCTGGCAGATTATTTGGGTCCTAATCGTACCGTGACCCAGATAGTCAGTTCCTGCAAAATTATTCTAAATGAATGTAAGTATGTAGAGTCCAAAGGGGAATGGCATTATAAGAACGCGGAAGATTGGCTCTGCTCGAATGAAAGCAAACCATGGCAAGATTATTCGAGCAACAAGCGCCAATGTAATGCCAGCAATGCTGGCTATCAGTATTGGAGTCGAGAGGATAACGATCAGCAAATCATAACCACTTATCCGGCGGCTACGATCAGTGGCTCACTGCAGAATTGCACATTGCAAAACGGCTGGTGTGTCACCCCTCCTGAACTTTCCTTGAGTGCAAATGAACCGGTTTCAGGATACAACGTCCTTGCTATTGAGGGAACACTGAACGGACAGACCTTCGCCTGCCCCGGGGGAGAAGCAAATTGTAATTTGCCTTTGAGTGAAGGCGACAATAGTCTTGCTTATTGGGCCCTCTCTTCATGGGGTGATAGTTCCACAATGGGCATATCCAATGCGCAGGTGGATACTGTCTCACCGGATGTTGGTTTGGATATCAGCGGTTCGAGCGGTGCGAATGGCTGGTATGTGTCTCCAGTAATACTTACACCAACTGGTTCGGATTCCGTTTCCGGCTTGGCGGGAGCGTTTCTGTCTGTAGATAATGGAGCTTGGCAATCATCAGCAACGTTGAATGAAGGTGTTTACGATATTGCCATAACATCATCTGATAATGCAGGGAATGTTTCCAATTCATCAACTACAATCTCTGTTGACACGACCACACCGTCCATCAATGTATCCATTAATGGAACAATGGGTAAGAATGGCTGGTATCGATCAGGTATTCAAGTCTCTGCCCTCGCCAGCGATGCCACCTCAGGGGTTGGGGCTTTGGAAGTTGCGGCAGACGGTGACGCCTATCAAAGTTATACATCTTCAATTTCTTTTTCTGATGGTCATCATACAATTCAATTTAAAGCTACAGACAATGCGGGGAATGTTACCGAAATCCCTTTGCAACAGTTCTATGTAGATACAATCGCCCCTAGCATCGATTTACGTACCTCATGGGAATTGGGTACAAATGTGCCCTATGGTGTTCAGGATAATGGAAGTGGTTTAGCAGCGTTGCGTCTGGTCATCGAGGATGAAGATGAAAAGTATGCAAAGGTCGCATGGGATCAAACTGTTTCAGGAGTAAGTGTTTCACACCACATTGATTGGAATGGACAATTCAAGGATAAAACTGTGGCGCCACCAGGCACATATCTGGTCTGGCTCAAAGCAAGTGATATTGCAGGCAACGAACGCATCAAACTTGGGAAAGTGATCGTCCCCGAACCAAATGTATTTCTCAACTTGCTTCAATCAAATGATGCTTCTGCAGAAACTCCTGTTCCACCTGAAGATTTAATTGATGACATTTCGCCTTCCACAAACTCTCCTACTCTTGATACTTCGACTTCGCTCAGTACAGGCTTTGGCGGTTCAACAACAAATAAAACTGAAACTACGAATCATTCGCTCTTTCTAACGACTGGCACTGCTGCCTCGATTCCCAGTAGTTCGTCCTCCAATGTTTTGTGGGGCGCAGCTGCCATGGCTGTGATTGGTTCAGCAACAGCTTATGCGTTGGCAGAACGACGTAAACGCGAGGAAGCAGAAGCTGAGCAAGCGGCTCAGGTAGCGAAGCAACTGAGTCGCGATGCCGAGGAGCGCGCACAAAAATTGCAAAGACAGCGAGAAAATCAGCCAAAGCAAGAGGATCCCTCTAAACAGGCCACATCTTCTAGTCTTTCGCCCGAGGCAGTAGCAGCTTTCCAACATGGTGGGGCGGAGGCCCAGAAATGGATCAATGCCAATAAAACAAAATTGCAACAAGAATATCAGGACTCTGTTAAACCCCACCTAGATACAAAAAAGATGCATCCTACAGCGGAAGACGAGAAAAAAATTGCTTTACAAGACGCTGCTCAGCAGAAGGCGGAGGAAAGCAAGAAAGCAAAAAACCGGCAATCGGAATCAGACGCTTATGACAAAATTGAGAAGCAGAGGGAGACAAATGCTGTCACACATGTAAAAGAGAAATCATGGTGGGATAACACAAAATCATTCCTGCAAGAGAAGATTGTTCAGCCTGTGGGAAAAGCGATCAGTGAGAAGGTTTATCAGCCATATGTCAAGTCGCTGGTAGATAGTGTATCTAGCGAGTCACAGAATATCTGGGATAGCACGAAATCATTTGTGCAAGAAAAGCTTGTTCGGCCAGTAGCGCAAAATGCCTCTTTGCGAAAGATTGCCCTGCCTGTTATTGCTACCGCTCTAACCATTACCGGCGCGGCTAACACATACCAATGGTATCAGAACGTTACTCAAAACCTGCATCTCTTTGACGGCGTGCGTCAGACAATGGTCGAACAGCTACACAGCCAGGTTCCAAGCTTTTTCTTAGACCGGAAAACCAAGTGGCAGATGTTGCTCTCCGACCCCTACACCGCCGCTCATGACAGCGTAGAAACACTTAACATTTTTATGAGTGGTGCAGCGAACGCCGGAGATGCAATCTGGCAGCAGAATCCAGTTGTGAATCGGATGGTCGGGCAGATAAAAGCTATTGGAGATGCAGCCTGTTCGCAAGTATCATCTGAAGCTTGGAAACGCCGCTGTATTGGCTTTGATTATGGGGCTGCAGGATTGATCGAGCATCCCGCAGATTCTGTGCTAGGGCTGGGTGAGAGTATCCTTATCAACCCAATGGAGGGTCTTTTGAAAGTTGGCGTTTTCAGTGCTCAATATAATCCGGTTGTTCTAGGTGGAGAACTCATTCACGGATGGCAAGAGAATGGTTGGCAAGGGCTCCTCAATGCAACGCAGAACCACCTGTCGAGGATTGGACAGGTCCTGAAAGATCCACAAATTCAGAGTTTTGCAATGATGGCAGGTATCGTTTTGTTGATTGGTGCCGCTGCTCTTCTGTCGGTTCCTGCACTGGTCATAGCATCGGCCATGGGCTTAGTCGCTGCGGTTCAGACCATATGGCAAGCATTGAAAATTGATCAAACTATTCAACAACTGCCGAGTCTAGAGGAGGTGAAGGAATATGTTGCCAGTCACCAGATACGGACGTTCACAGTCACCAGTCTGTTCATTCTGGCGTTAGCGGCTCTAGGGGTAACCAAGGGAGTCGGTGACCTACAATCCTTCAATGGATCACTCACCACAGCGGCCCAGGAGAGTTTTGCGTCTCTCTCATGGTGGAACCGTCTGCAATTGCTGGATGCGGCTGAGGCGTTGAATGCGTCACCCGAGGCGCTAGGGTTTTATTTGAATGAGTCTACGCGCCCCGGTTCTTCATTGGCTAGCTTGCCACTAAAAGATGCTTTACGCGTCAGTTCACTGGCGGAACAATCAGGTCAAGGCACGCTTATACTTGATTGTTTGGCAAAATATGGTGATGATGCCACTCCGTTAATGCTGAAATATGGTGATGACGCTGTGGATATCATCAGTGCATATGGGGATAATGGTATTGCCCTCTTGCGAAAATTTGGTGGGGATGCCAAAGAAGCTATTGCGCTGGTCAAAGAATTTGGCACGCCTGCGACCAAGGTCTTAGATACTGTTGACGTAGCATCTGCAAAGTTGTTGTTGAAGACTCTAGATGAAGATGTGTTAGACTACGCCATACAGCAGGGACCGGATGCAGTAGAGGCCCTCTCAAAGTGGAGCGAACAGGAGTTAAATGAACACGGCGCTGAATTGGCTTTACGTGCAAAAAGAGATGCGGAAGTTATTAGCGATCTAAAATTATTGGTTAAGTCGCGTTCTTTCGATCCTGCGAAACTAACAAAAGAACAACAAGAACTTATTAGAGCTATTGCTAGAAATTCAAGACAGTATCCCGAAGGAGGCCAGGTTGTAGTAGGCAAATGGATTGACATTGATAGTGGATTTGTTAAATATGCAGATGATACGGGTTCAGTAAATTATAATCCTCACCCAGAGGTATGGAAACTTCTAAGTACACTTGGAAAGGAAAAGTGTGATGAGGTTGGTTGGCTTATTAATAAGGAAGCTATTCAGCCGATGATTGACGAAGGAATGCCCTTCGAATATACACTGAATGATGTACCAAATGTTAGCGTAGAACAAAATTTAATTGAAGATATGTGGCAGAATAATATAAGCGATTCTGATATTATGAGACAATTGAAATTAGACTATATGCCTGGTCGAATAAAAGAACTCCAGACCTTACAGGCAGCAGGGTATCAGTTATCGTTTGATGAATTAAACAATTCGTATTTACTTATTAAGCCTTGAAATATATAGGTCGAGAGGATTTCACTCAATGAAAGATCAAGCAAATATTAACTCATGCGAAGAAATGGATAAGCTAGCGCAAACATTTCTAAACATCAAAGACTGGGGTTTTCATGAGAGTGTCCGCATTAGTGAAACAAAATTTCCTAAGATAATTTATGACTCTCAATGGTGCCGACTAAAATTCGTTTGGGATGGTTGGGAAATGTATGGTGGATACACAATCAGTATATACTATGGTAGATCCCATGCTCCAGACAACAAGCCTAGCATAACCTGGAATGGTGAGGAATGTTTTTGTTGGCATGATATTGATAATGCCCTTAATTTCCTAGATGGATTATCACCTCAAGAATCCGTGGATCAAATGCGTGTCCATCATCGATGGCCGCACGTCATGGAACAGTTTAGGCAATCAGAACTTGGAAAGAGTTTGACTGGTACTCGTCGGCAGCCGGAATGGCTAACGCGAATGCATGCTGCTGTTTGGGGCCATTATAAAATTCACATCTTTGAGTTATTTGACTTGCGCCGACCGGACTTGTGGGAGAAATATCGTCAGTTCATGAAAGAACTATATGATATTAAAGGTCGCAGCCCTAATATAAAGCCATCGCTCGACAAAGTTTGTTGATTATTGTGACCACGTTATGACAAAAAATATATGAAAGTAAAAAATATTGTTTGTGGTCTATGCTATTAGTAAGGAGCCATGTCGATTGTTATGAGCAGAGAAATTCTTGAAATCATCACCCTTTTTATTATTGCATCTCCCTTTATCGCCCTCGCAGTAATCGTAGGGTACAAGGTCTATAGAAAATTTCGACCAGCCCGAAAAGAGACACACGACGAAAAGCAGCCGGAAAGAAGCTTGGAAAGGCAATATGTGCCGTATGAGCTGGAAAGTACTCCAAAAGCTATCTTTAATTTTGTAGCTATCATGATCCTTACTGTGCTAGCCGGCCTGATCCTTGGCATCGCATTTGCAGTCATCGGGTCTTTTTTTTACATCGTTTTTATTTTTCCTTTGATAATGGGATTCGCGGGCAGTCGTATTCTTGCCGATGCTATCCAAAGAGCGAAGATTCGAAGGATATATCAAGTGATCTTTATGTCTCTGTTGATGGCAATCACAATCTATGGAACTTATCATTATGGCAGGTATGTTGCGCTACAGGTTCAAACGTCCATTAAAATGTTTTCAGGGCTTTCCGCGGCAACCGAAGATAAGAGCCTTAAAGTAGCCAAGGTTGTTGTTGACTATGCACTAGTGCAGGAAACAGGATACCCTGGCTTTGTTGGATATATGCTTTTTAGAGCCAAAGAAGGAATTTCTATAGGTCGCATTTACTATAGCAGCCGTCTGAATCTGGGACCAATTCTCACCTGGTTTTATTGGATATTGGAATTATCCTATGGATACCGATCAGTATAGGAAAGAAATTGATCAGGATGCCATTCTGTGAAACTTGCGGGAATTGGTATGGCAAGGAAAAGCATTTGGGCGGAACAACTCGGGCGAATGAGTCACTTTTGCTGGATTTAATAAAGCAAAAAGATTTTATTCAACTGGGAAAATTGATAGAGAAAAATGCAGAATTACCAAGCGTGGAAATGTATTTGCAAAGCTGTGAAATTTGTAATAAAAGCAATTCTCATTTGGTTGTGAGGCGTGCGTTCCGAGGCTCAAAAGGAGGCTTGCAATTTGCTGATGAATTACAAACGGTACTTCAACCAAGAGATAGCACTCATTTGTTGAGTCAATTGAGATTTATTGAAAATTAAGTAGGGGCGAGTCTCCCATAAGAGCAGGAGCTCCTCGCCTATCCTCTTCCTTATCAGATGAAGACAATATGCCCAACGGGACGACTCGCCCCTACTGCTTGCTTAGGGTGTTGCGGTTGCTTCTGGCTCAATTGGCAAATTGGGGCATACTGCTTGATAAGGCAGTGCATCACCAATATATTGTTGCCATTCAGCGCGGGTCAGGTTACGATTAAGCCGCGAGCAAGCATCAGTGATTAAATCCTCTGGACGGTAAATCCACACCCGGAGGATGTTGTCCTTACTATCTGAAACCACATGCTCTTCATCCAAACTGAAAACAACCAAGGTCACACTACTGGCATGGGTCATACGGGCAATTTCTTTGCCAGTCTGCACCTCCCATACCCGAGCAGTGTTGTCTTCATTACCTGAGACCACATACTTGCCATCCGGACTAAAGGCAACTGAGGTCACATCACCGGCATGAGTCATGCGAGCGATTTCCTTGCCAGTTTGCACCTCCCATACCCGCGCAGTGTTGTCTTCACTACCTGAGACCACATATTTGCCATCCGGACTAAAGGCAACTGAGGTCACATCACCGGCATGAGTCATGCGAGCGATTTCCTTGCCAGTTTGCGCCTCCCACACGCGGGCGGTATCATCCCAGCTCCCCGATGCTATATATTTGCCATCCGGGCTGAAGGCAACCGAAGTCACACCGTTATCATGGGTCATTTGGGCGAGTTCTTTGCCCGTTGCAACTTCCCATACGCGGATGGTCTTATCCCAACCTCCTGAAACCACATACTTTCCATCCGGACTAAAGGCGACGGAAGTTACATTACTATCGTGGGCTATGCAGGCGATTTTCTTGTTACTGGTCATCTCCCATACGCAGGCGGTGTTGTCCTCACTACCGGTAACCACATACTTGCCATCCGGACTAAAGGCAACCGAGGTGATAACATCATCATGGGTCATGCGAGCGATTTCCTCGCCAGTCTCCACTTCCCACACGAGAGCGATGTTTTGCTGAATTTCTGAGGCCATAAGCTTTCCATCCGGACTGAAGGCAACTGAAGTCACACTACCAGCATCAGTCATGTGGACCATTTCCACAGTCTGCACCTCCCATACGCGAGTAGTCTTGTCCTCACTACCGGTAACCGCATACTTGCCATCCGGACTAAAGGCAACCGAGGTGATAACATCATCATGGGTCATACGGGCAATTTCTTTGCCAGTCTGCACCTCCCATACCCGAGCAGTGTTGTCTTTACTACCTGAGACCACATACTTGCCATCCGGACTGAAGGCAACTGAGTGCACACTAGCGGCATGGGTCATTTGGGCGAGTTCTTTGCCCGTTGCAACTTCCCATACGCGGATGGTCTTATCCCAACCTCCTGAAACCACATACTTTCCGTCCGGGCTGAAGGCAACCGAGGTCACACCAAAAGCATGGGTCATACGAGCGATTTCCTTCCTCGTCTCCACTTCCCACACGAGAACTGGGGTACCAATATCAATCCCTGACGCGATGTACTTACCATCTGGGCTGAAGGCAACTGAGGTCACACCGCGACCAAGACCATAAGTCATGCGAGCGATCTCTTTGCGGGTGCTCACCTCCCACACGTGGATGGTTGAATCGTCACTCCCCGATGCTATATATTTACCATCCGGACTGAAGGCAACTGAGGTCACACCAAAAGCATGGGTCATACGGGCAATCGGGTATGCTAGTGTAGTGTTCTGTATAATTTGTGCAGCATCTACCAATGGGAATAGTTGCATGGATCTAACCGCCAATAGGACAGCCGTTGATTGCCCAAAAAATCCGGTCGCGAAAATTGATTGTGCTTGTGCAGCTAATTGGCGAGCAAGGGCGATATTTGCACGGTCCTGTGCTAGTTTTGATTGGATAAATCCAAAGGCTGCTAGAACAGCCATTGCAATGACACCAGCAAAAGCAATCCCTGTGGTTATCCTTCTCTGACGGTCACTCGCCTGCCTGCTTTTCAGCACACACTCACGTTGCAAATCAGTTGGGTACGGTTCCTTGGATGAATTGGTCGCGAGTTGCAACTCGGCATTTTGTAATTCTTTCCCATGCAGGAGAAAACTTTTTTCGTAACCGCTTCTTTCCCACTCTAATGCCTGAACCTGCAACCTTGTATGGTATTTGAGCCACTCATAATCGGTGTGAATGGTGTTAAGCATTTCCCCGATCGCCGCGATGAAATGATCCTGTCCCTCTCGGCAGAATATCCAATTGCGCTTTGAGATCTCTTGTCTTGGTAGTTCAGCTTCAAAATTAGCCATTTCCGCATCGCGGATCACGATAGGAAGGATGCGTTTGCTGTTTTCGACAGCGTGCGCAATCTCCTTGTTGCACATCTGAGAGCGCACTGAATCCGGGCTAATTAAGAAAAGGAAAGCATCCGCCTCTTCGATGCCCCCATAAATTTCCTGTTCCCAGTATTCGCCCTTGGGAATACTCTTCCAGTCAATCCAGGTATCCAGGTTTTTCTCAGCGAGAGCTTGGACAATCTTGCCCGCGAAGTCCATATCTTTGCGTGCGTAGGAGACGAAGATATGAGGCATATCATCTACCCCTGCATGCTAATCACATAATGGCAAAGATTTTCCACTTCCCCCATCTACACCGCTAATATTTCTTAACTTGATCTTGCTTCGTGCCATTTGTGTCTCCCCCTGGCGATAGGGTGAACACCGATAAGATGAGATAAGTATACTCCAAATAAAAAAGACCCAATGAATTAGCCCGCAGGGGACGAGTCTCCCATAGGAGCAGGAGCTTCTCGCATATCATCTGCCTTATCAGATGAAGACGATATACCCATCAGGACGACTCGCCCCTACTTCTTGCTATGCTTGCTCTTTGGCATTTTAATACCTCTTACCGTTCGGTTTTCCCACCCAGGAGGTGTGCCCTCCTGCTCTGTCAACTCTCCCTTCTCGGGCGATAGGTTCTCCGTCTCATCTGGTTTATTGTGGGGTGGATTCTCAGGCGGTTTAGGTCTGGATTTGCGAGTACCAATTTTCTCGATCATTTCAAACACGATATAGAAACCGACTAGTAAAATTAACAAGAACGGAATGCCAGCCATCATCTTGTTTCTTCCTTTCTGCCAATCACTCCCTTGTTTGGCGACCAGTGCGTTCATTTACAACAAGCATAAGCCTGTATCTAGTATAGAGAAAATCCCTTTTGATTTCAATCCTCTTTTACTTATGGTTCTGTAAGATAAGGGGTTGGCGAATTGTAGATTGGCTTTCAACCACCTCTATCTTACAAGAAGCCTGTCTCTTTTTCAATCCATTCAACACCCACCACCTTTGTTACAGAGTCATTACTCCCCTCTCCGAGCTTAAGAATTTACTTCAAGCCCGAGATAGATTACCGGCTGTCTTGCAGGATTTGGATTGGTAATCTTTGAAGTCCATAAATCAATTCACTGGCTTTGAAAACCAGATCGTTCTGTATTCTACGTTAAACCCGACAGACTCTGCGGCCTTTTGCATCGCGAGATTATCATCACTTGTCCCCAAATGAGCGGACTTCATCCCGCGCTCCTTGAGTAAATGCAATCCTGTGAGGAGTAAGGCGCGCGCTAATCCCATGTGCTGATAGCCTGGATGTGTTGCAACGGGATCAGTACTGCCTGTCATCTTCTGCTGATTGGTAGAACAACTGCAATATGCAGCAATCGTTCCGTCTGGTGCAACAACGACCAGGTCAAGCGCTGGATCATATTCGCTGGTGTTCATCATGGCGAGGCGATTTTCGGTTGTCATATATTCCGTTCCAAATGCGGCACGATGAGTGGTTGCAATAGCCTCAGCTTCTTGAAGCCCGGCAACTGAGCGTATCACAAATCCCTGCGGCAGATTGGGTTCAGGAATTGGCTCAAAGAGATCGCGCACCATTGCTATGGTCGCGTTTTCTGTTTGCTGAAATCCATGTCGTTTCAAAAATGCAATTCTCTCGGTGTAGTCTTCCCTGCAACTGCTATCCAGGGTTGGGGATTCCCCTTTGTTGTGCGCTTTTTGAATGCAGAATTCTCCCCACTCGACGATCTGGCCGCCAAGCAATTCTTCATATTGTTGATCAACTTCCCACCACAGGTTGTTGAATTCATCCACATATGCCCAGCCAATGGGTTGGTCGTCGTCGAACCACAACCACGTATTCGCACGGACTACCCCAGAGGCAAGATCCTCTTCGATGTTTACCTTGGCAGGATGATCATCGAGGTGTTTTGGTGATCGGACCTTGATCAGCAGGCCAATGATGATTTGAATGTCATTTTCATCTTCGTAGCTCCTGCTTGAAATGTGATTCATCTCTTGATTTGACGGGTAATCGTCGGATCTGTGATTTTTTTATCCTCGGCGAGCAGGAAAGCCTTTGACAAAATTATTGCTAAGGTTTGGTCGCCTTCAAAGGGAATGAACAATTTGTCTTTACCCATTTCTCCACTTCGGCGTGAAGGGACAATGCAAAGATACTGATCATTTGGCTCCATGAGAATATTACCAGAGCCCAGATGGATCTTGTATGTCCGAAGTTCACCGCGTACAACAAGAAATTTGTCTGTAAGTTCACAACGTTCAGCAATTTTCAAACGCGGCAGGAGAGTTTGAAGCACTTGCTTGCGTGTCTTTGAAGACTCGGTCAACTCTCCAAATGAATAACTATGCCAATAGTCTCGGTAGCGCACTTCGGCTCCACCATCCAACCAGTTGGGATCATTTCCAACACTTGCCACGCCGACGAACATATCCACATCCCGCATGATTTCAGAGAATACCAAAGTCGGAATCTCTTCAAGCGGAAGTGGCTCAGCATTTCCGATCCCATGCCAGCGGCGAGCGGAGTATCCTCCTCCACTGGCATGAGCGCTATTTTCCGCCGCGTCCATTCGATAAAAGCGTACCTGATCCGTGGTCAGATAAAGATACGTGCCTGTTTCGTTCGTATCTGTGCCGAATTGATCTCCAATCCCCTCAATCCAGTACTCTGCACGTAAGCCCCACTGTGGTAAAGTCTTTCTCGCAGGTGGGAATTCATCATCCACCATTAATCGCAAGGCATTTTTCCAGCCTCGCGCTGCACACAGAGAGTTGAATTGATGCTGACGCAGAATATGGGCAGCATAACGATTTGAGTAAACATGTGTATTGTGTTCGGCATCTGTAAGCAAGTAAATCTCGCGGTATGCCTGTTTGAAAGGCTGACGTATTTCATGCTCCATCAACCATTGTCGCCATTCCAAAACGACATTTGATTCCGCGTGGATCGGATGCCACAACTCTACTGTCGTTGAATCGTCGAACCAATCAAGCGGTTGATGATCCCTTCCAATCAATTGTCCATCAAACCAGATTCCTGAGACAGCTTCATCACCTTTATTAAATTTCCAAATGAGACGCCGAGCAATGGTTCCAATGAGGGGATGATCCAAATAACGCGTTCGCCAGGATGCAAACGTCCACTTTTTTTGCATCAGGTACAAATTATCGATACGGTCACGTTGGGCAGGCAACATTTTTCGAATGTCTTTGACTGCCTGATTGATCTCCTTAAGCTCTTCAGGATATTTCTCCTTAACCGTTTTAGGCGCAGATGACAGACGTTTCCCATCTTTCCTGACCCAAACCTGCTCCACCTCACTACCGTTCACTCTCAAGTCGGAAGTGACCTCACCAAAATCATCGCGGCGCAATCCGACTTCTTCTAATCCATACATTGGCACGGACATTTCTTCAATTTCTTCGATGGTCATCCCTATCCGTTTGGCGGCGATTTCGAGCGCATGGGCAATCAGTTTTTGGGCGGTATTAGTCTTGACTTTAATCTTTAAAATACTTAACTGTGCTACACCCTCACTTCCAGACATATTCCCCAACGCCCAGAAGCAGGCATTCCCAACTTTGCCCGCCCTGGGTCCAGACCCAGGAATCTTTTTATAGGCTGAGATTGCTAATGTTGTGAGAGCGCGGGCAATTTCAGGATTCTCAGATTTACTACATAACCAAACCAGTCCTTTTAGGATATCAGCATTGACTGGCAATAGAGTCTGAACATTATCATAACGATTGATAGATGTTGCGCGGGGTTTTTCCACCAAAGGAAACCAATATAAGAGTTTATGGAAAAAATTTGAGGTTCCAATGGTGTCCAAATACTTGTCAATCCCCTTTAACCATTTACTGCTTGGAGCAGAACCTGTCGCGCGCAGACAATGAAGCAGAATTTCTGCCCACGCCGTTTGTGTCTTTGAATCCAAGGTATGAAGTTCACTTAAAGCAGTGTCTGCCCAAATGTCTCCAGCTGCAAGAGGTAAAGTAACTTCAGTATCTCCTCTCAATTCCTTAAGACGCAATACCCAGCGACGATTCTCGACTCTCATGCGCTCAGCTTCGATTGACCGGATCAATCTCTCCAGAGCTTTATGTAACTCATCACTCATTGGATTGTTTTTGAGATAATCTGCCACGATTTTTATCAGCTGCGGCACACCAGAAAAATAACTGTGATCTTCGACACACAATACAGACCATCTTAATAAGGAAATAACATCCTGCTCTGAAAACGGAGGTTTATATTTGAGCATGTTGAGCAACACCCCTCGCATTTTCCATACTATCTTCCAGTTTCCCGTATCACGGGGATTAAACGCCAAAAGGGGGTTGCTTGCGAACCATACAAGCATCGCGATGACTACATCGCGTTGCAATTGCGGTTCAGCATTCTGAAACTTTATGCCTGCAGTGAAGTTTTCCAGTTTATATGAATATTGGCGCGGTTCCTGCTTGGCGAATTCTTCAACTAATGCTTCAGGTTCTGAGTTAGAAGAAGCTTGCGTAAAAGTCGATTTGAGAAAGTTGAACATGAGTGCCTCCCATCTTTTATCCACCGACGAGAGGAACTAATTTGAGAAATGTGACCGATGTTTCTGGACGGAGAGATATTTCTGTGTCGAGACTTTCAACTTGATGATTATCGACCAGAACAATAAACCCATTTCCTTCAAAGGCTTCAATTGCTTTTTCATATTGTGTCACTGGGTCAACAAGACGCGGCTTATGGAATTTGAATCCATTCAATGTCCGTTCCGTATCATTGGGTTGAACCAACATACGAAAAACCGCGGGTTGACGGTTGTTGTACTCTTCCACTTCCTGAGTGACGCGCTGATGGATCAATTCACGGATGCTGATCTTTTCCCCCGAAACGTGAACGGTAAACGTGTGTTCCGTTTTACCCAGGCTGGCAGTCGTTTCATCTCGAATTAAAAGTTTAGTAAGCATGGGCGGCCTCCTAATAAAAATATTCTGTTTTAGAACATCTGTGCTGATTATAGAACTTTTCGAATGGATGTCAAGAATTTTGAGTATTTTTGTAACCTTTTGCTAATTCTCTCCACCATGCATCCCTCTCCCCAGGCACAAAGGGAGTATACAATGTCAGTCGATCTGCAATTCCATGATAACGTTTCTTCAATCCATCCACTAATCCATTTCGATCCACTATCAAACAAAACTCACTCAACATCTCATCGTTAATGAACCTCGGCATTTCACTCCACTCGCCGCGCGCCGCGTGAGCGGACAGTTTCTCTGCTACATCGCTCCAGCCATGCAAGGACATGACAGAACGATATGAAGGCGTAGAGGCATAGAATGCGATTTGTGCGCGGGCAAAATTCAGCTCTTCGGAAGTGGTTGCGACAAAGGCTGTGACTGAAATCGCCACATCTTTCCTCTTCCGCCTTTCTTTTTCTGCTCCCTCTTCAATCGCAGGAAGGATTACCTCGCGCAAATATCTCACACTATGAAATGGATGTACATGGAATCCTTCACACAACTCGCCAGCCAGCTTTGCCAAACCTGTATTGACTCCGGCGATATAAATTGGAATTAGTCCCTCACCCCTGCCCTCTCCCATAGGGAGAGGGGGAGGCTGGAAGAATGGAGACATCAATGTAATCTTGTAATACTCGCCGCGATAATTCAACTTCGTTCCATTTTGCCAGCAATCCCAAAAGGCTCGGATGACTTGAATCTGCTCACGCAATTTCCCAGTCACGGACTCGGGCCAGAGTTGACCAAACCTCCGCTCAATGTGCGCCTTGACTTGGGTACCAAGCCCCAAGATGAATCGTCCGTTGGATTGCGCAGCTAAGTCCCAGGCAGTGTAGGCAATATTTGCTGGGGAGCGCGCGAAGGAAACAGCAATCGCCGTCCCGAAGTTAAGACTCGTTGTATGTTCAGCGATCAACGCGCAAGGGAGAAAAGGATCATGTTGAGTTTCCTGAGTCCATAGCGCGTCGAATCCAATTTCCTCCGCAGCGTTTGCAATTGCGGGAATATCTTTTAAGTGAACAGGAGGGAGTGCGGCATCGAGTTTCATACTTCTGATTTCAAATTTGACTTACTATCTTTTGTTTATTATCCCCAATTATGCTTGTTCATTTTCCAAAAAGGGACTCTATTAATTCATCTCGATTCATATTGAGGTGTTCTGCGACATCTTTCAGAACGCTGTTTAGAGTTCCTACACGTAACGTCTTGTGCTGTGGGATTGTAATATGATGCTCGCCTCCCTGTTTGGTGGTCAGGCGCATATGACTTCCAACTTGGCCTGAGACCTCATACCCATAGCGTTTCAAAAGTCTGGCAAGTTCATCACCACCCACATCGCGCGGAATTCTCATACTACAATCACTTCTTCTTTGACGATATGCAATCGAATGATGTGAGGCTGTTGCCCCTCTTCAAAGTGGGCACGAACCGCTTCCTGCGCAGATTCCTTTAACTCCTCCCATGTATCTGCTTCAGTAAAGATAGAATATCCTAATGCACGAGCAGTAAACCCTCCTTCGGGTGCTTCCTCAACTATGAAGATAATTTCATTCATTGTACATCCTTTGCTTGTTCCGATCCTTCAAACTCGACAATTTTTCTACGCCAATTCTCTGGAATTGAAATAGTCTTGCCTTCTTGATAATTATACGCCACCACCACAACTTTCCCTTTGACTAATTCCTTGCCCGAGTCCACATCTATAATATTTTGCTCCCACGTCATAGACTTGTTCCCCAACTTCGTAATCCGGGCTCCGACCTTAATATTCTGCCCGAAGTAAACAGGCTCGAAGTAGGTGATGTGAACATCCGCCAGGATCACTCCAATTTCCATGAACGATTGGTCTTTGGTGAATAATCCCAACTCGATCCAATAAGTAATTCGAGCTTGTTCAAAGTATGTGAGATGTTTGGCGTTATTGACATGTCCTTGTGGATCTAAATCCCCATAGCGAACTTCAATGGGATGATAGAAATGGTAATCGGCCATGGAGCCGATTATACCGTTATGATATGTCATTGCGAGTGGCGCCTACTAGTTGAGACGCTTTGCGTCAAAGCCAGCGCCACGTGGCAATCTCATGTTTGAACGTTACTTGAGATTGCTTCGTCGGTTTCGACACCAGGTGTCTCAACACTCCTCGCAATGACGTTCAACGACAATACCTCGCCAACCCCTCACTATCTTTGATTGCAATTCTGCCCTCCCCATCTGTATCAATCAATTCCTGTTCTCTGAACAGCACCATCGTCTGATTGACGCGCTTGCGCGACGCACCAACCAAGTCTGCGATATCGCCCTGTGTGAGCACAATGCGGATTTGCGTCGAGCCGTCTTTGTTCAATCCATATTTCTCAGCGAAAGCGAGCAGTTGGCGCGCCACGCGTCCATTCACATCTAATGTTG
>WNFZ01004231.1_pt1 | contig 16972 bp, 17 predicted proteins | sample 5400081 | NCBI WGS metagenome assembly WNFZ01 (sample SAMN13153365, study PRJNA577476) | soil metagenome | isolation source: 80 cm soil or saprolite under grassland replicate 1 | place: USA:California | collected 2016-06-15 | reverse complement strand
GAAAACTTGCCAGAGGTGCGTTTTCAGCTTGCTCTCGTTCTTGGAAATCATTGGCGTCGGAGATTTTGCTTTCACAATCTTCCTCATTACTGCGCCGAGTAAGTAATTCTTATTCCTGTGCGAAAGTTATCTGGTAACCATCCGGGTCCTGGAACTGAATAAACTTTACGCCTGAGCCTGGACCGTATAAGTTGTCCCGGACTTCACCAGTTTTGACACCTTTTTCATTGAGCTCTTTGTGCGCGGCTGCAATGTCAGAAGTTGAAAGATAGAGCGCCACGGTGCCGGGTTTCGGTGGTTCATTGCTCGTCACACTCGACCTCGCCAGAGTAATCGATGTCCCGCCACCGGGGAGGGTGAGCGTTACCCACCAGTCATCATCGCTTCGGCGGTAGTCCGTTGCAACCGCTAGGCCTAGCTTCTCTGCATAAAACTCTTTTGCCTTTTTCATGTCACTAACTACCACGGTGACCATGGTGAGCTTGTTGGCTATTTTCACCGATTCTGAATCCATACTGTTTTTCATTTTGTTCTCCTATACTAAAAAGTTTAGACTGTTTTTGTCGTTCTATAAACACGTCGCAGGAGAAAACGCCAAAATGACAGCGCGGCGGAATTCTTATCAAATTCTCATTTACCGAACGCTGTCTTGCAAATATTGACTTGTGATCGAATGCTTCACCTTCAACAACTCCTCAGGTGTGCCTTCGAACATAACCTGCCCACCTTTGCTTCCACCTTCGGGACCCATATCAATGATCCAATCTGCGTTCTTGATGACATGCAAGTTGTGTTCGATAACCACGACCGTGTTACCTGTGTCAACCAGACGGTTAATGACTTGCATGAGGTGACCGATATCAGACATGTGCAAGCCAGTAGTCGGCTCATCCATAATGTAGATACTTCCCTTTTTATGCAGTTCGCTGGCGAGTTTGATGCGCTGACATTCGCCGCCCGAAAGCGTGCTCAATGGTTGCCCCAGACTTAGATAATCCAGACCGACATCGCTCATGGCTTGTAGTTTTCGCAGGACTTCCTTGAGCTCGAAATATTCAAGCGCCTCTCCCACGTTCATCGCCAGCACATCGCTGATGGACTTGCCGTTGAGTTTGTATGCCAGCACTTCATCTTTGAATCGTTTGCCGCCACAGACTTCGCAGGGCGATTTCACACTATCGAAAAATGACAACTCGGTGTAGACCACACCCAGCCCCTGACAGTTTTCGCACGCACCTTTCGAGTTGAAACTGAACAACGAAGCCTGCACCTTGTTCGCCGATGCAAATGCCTTGCGTACATCGTCCAGAATGCCCGTGTACGTGGCGGGATTGGAACGGCTGTTGACTCCCACCGCCGATTGATCGATCACGATCGAATCGGGATGCTGGTATTGGAATACCTCGTTGATGAGCGAACTTTTCCCAGACCCTGCTACGCCCGTGACCACGGTCAGCACGCCTGTTGGAATGTTCACACTAACATTTTTCAGATTGTTGACCTTCGCGTTCTTGACTGGTAATTTGCCTGTCGGTGTGCGGAACGAATCCTTCAATGGGACGGATTGTTGCATGTGTTTGCCCGTGATCGTGTTTGCCTTGAGCAAATTTGTATAACTGCCTTCGTAGACGATCTCGCCTCCATGCGGACCCGCGTGCGGACCCACATCCACGACATGGTCTGCCACTTTGATCACATCCGGGTCATGTTCCACAACGATGACTGTGTTGCCCTTGTCGCGTAATTTTTGAAGGAGTTCATTCATACGATGAATGTCGCGCGGATGCAAGCCAATGCTCGGCTCATCAAAGATATACATCACGTCGGTGAGACTGCTGCCGAGATGTTTGACGATCTTCACGCGCTGTGACTCGCCGCCAGATAATGTATCTGTCTCGCGGTTGAGGCTGAGGTACTCCAGCCCAATATCGACAAGATCTCCCAAACGTTCGAGAAGCGCTTTGACCATTGGCTTGGCGGCAGGTACTTTGATCGTTTTCACAGCTTCGATCAATTCCGGGATTTCCATGCTTGTAAGTTCGGCGATGTTGTAACCGTTGATCTTGCAATTCAGGACAGTCTTGTTCAACCGCGCACCTTTGCATTCGGGACAGAGACCCATCGTCATGTAGGGCTCCACCGACTTTTGAGTCCGCTCGGACATGGTTTTTAGATCTCGCTTGATGTATTTGTTGGTAAAACGGTTGACGATGCCTTCGTAGGTCAGGTTGAAGTCTTTTGCCCCTAACTTGGTCCTGACCTTGATGGGCTCGCTATACAAAAGATCGTTCATTTCCTTCTGGGTGTATTTGGAAATTTTCTTATCAGGGTCGAACAAACCCGTATTGATTAAATTACTCCAGCCCCAACTTTCGACAGCATACTCTGGAAATAAGATAGCCCCTTCATTCAAAGACTTGGATTTATCCAAAAACTTGTCCAGGTCTACATCCAATTTGCGACCGAGTCCGTTGCAGTTCGGGCACATGCCCTGCGGGTCGTTGAAACCGAATACGTTGGTGGGTCCCACGTGGGGCTGCCCGATGCGCGAAAACATCATGCGCAGGATCGTGTTGATATCGGTGATCGTTCCAACGGTCGAGTGTGACCCGCCGCCCATCCGCTTCTGATCCACTACGATGGACATGCTCAGGTTTTCGATGGCGTCCGCATCGGGCTGGGAATATTTCGGTAGAAAGTTCCGCACGAACATGCTGAAGTTTTCGTTGAGCAGGCGCTGTGACTCAGTGGCAATCGTATCGAATACAATAGACGATTTGCCGGAACCGGAAACGCCTGTAAAGATGGTGATCCTACGTTTGGGAATGCGCAGCGAGACGTTCTTCAAATTGTTTTCGCGTGCGCCGCGAATCTCGATATATTCCTGTGGCATTGTCTCTCCTCTATATCCTCTGTCAAACGTTAACGCAATGAGTGGGTAAAAGCCAGGTTTTACCCACCCAGGATGATTCTCCGTTATTGTTTTAACTTTATTGTTCGCGCTCTTTTGAAGTGTTAAACCTCACGGCATCGAGAATGAGTGCCTTTAGTGCTGCCTCATCTACAGCCTCGCCTTCGTGGAAGTCGATGGCACGAACCGTCTTGCTATCCAGGCGCGTATTGAATATCTTCTTCGGATCCTTCACCTGAGCCCCTTTGGGGAAAGTCAGTCTCACGGCGTTCTTGAGCGTATCTGCTACGCATACGATTCCATCATGAGACCAAACAGGGACTCCCGACGGCCTGGATGGTTTTTTCCACTTCACTTCTTCGACCATGGCCGGATCGGCTTTCTTGATTAAAGCGCGCAGCTGTGATAATTTTTTGCCCCGCCAGTCCCCCGGCTCCTTGAGGATGGCATCTATCTGTTGGGATGCGGACTTCTCCTTCGGGGAAGGACTCGTGCTTGCTTTCATGCTCAGCTCGCCGCCTTCTTCACAAGCGCGGCGATCTTTGCCTCTGCGGTGGCGGTCAACTCTTTCAGCGCGAAGGCGACCGGCCACATCACGCCTTCATCGAGGTTCGCCGAGTCATTGAAGCCAAAGGTCGAATACCGTGTGTTGAACTTCTGTGCGGTTTGGAAGAAGCAGATGACCTTGCCATCCTTGTCCGCATAGGCGGGCACCTTTTCCGCTTCCGCCTTCAGTTCCTGGATGCGAGCCTTCGCCGCGGCTTTTTCCTCGTCCGAGAATCCTTTGGACTTTTTGCTGGTTGCGCTTTTACCTGGGGTCATGAGAATCTCCTTATTACTAAATGGTTGGATTATGTCTTAATTTGTCGTTCCATTTTAACGTCGAATGGGAAGGGACCAAAATGACAGTAAAAGGAATTCTTATTTATTTCTCATTTAGTGCGGAGTGTTAATGGGCAGATCATTTATCAGTTCTTTGTGCAATCTCAATAGTCCTGCCGGGCGCGAAATTGATCGTGAACCGCTCATACGCTGGTTCTCGATCTGGGCCGCCTTCGCCAGTCAACACTAGTTGCTCTGCATACGCAACCAGATCTTCAATAATTCGTTCATAGCGATAATATGTCATCATGGGGAAATCAATTTTCGTTGTCCCGTAGCCTTCATAGAAAACAGATATATCACGGTCGCTGTTCCAAATATTATCGATCCCGCCACCTACAAACATTAGATCGCGCTCTTTTGGCGCGAGAAGAGGGTTATCCCAATCTACGATGTAAAGCTTACCAGGTTCCGTGATCAAAACATTCGCGCCATGAATATCTGTGTGACAGAGCACCAAATCCAGGCTTTTGGACTGAAGCTCTGAAGCTAATTCTTCCGTACGCTCAACCAGGCGACGAATTTCATGGCGCCTGGATTTTATGAATGTTGCTAACTTTGCCGCAGTCGGGTCGTCAAAGGTGGAGCTATCCACCAGTCTTTGTAGATCCTTCCAGCGTTCGCGCCATTGTGGAGAAAACGTTTCTTTTGGAATTGTCCTACAAAGATCAGGTGGGATTTTTAGCGCATGAATTCTTTTGAGCGCTGCGCCAAGCTCTCGCTTGAGATCGTCTGTCAGTTCCGTGTCAAAGCTGTCTTTGCCTTCAACGAATGGATAGAGAATCATTTTATACGGACTAAAATCCGCCCAGTGGCGTTTTGAGGCTGTCTGCAAAGGGACAATAATTTCCTTTATCCCCTGCGATCTGAGAAAGAGCGGAACCGTCACATTGATTTCTTGAAAGCCTTTCCTCAATTTCAGGAAATAAGGCGTTCGAGCCTTTGTGACTGCGCGATAGACAGCAGTAGCTGTATCTGCGCCGAGGGGAAGAAAGGTTAATTGAGAAACATGTAAATTGTATTCTTCCTGCAATCGAGAAATGATCAATTCATCAGGGATGTCTGGTTTTTCAAGCATAGGTAGATTCTAATCGGTGATTGATCAGCGAGCGCTCTCCCTTTGCATCGCCAGGACAGACATTAATCACGGAGACACTCACCTGCCCCGGGTGCAGGTGCCGGGGGAGTCACGCAATCTCATTTTCTCTCTGTGTCTCCGTGACTCAGTGGTTTGATTTTTAAATTTGTGCCGTTATTCTTTTGGATGTTCTGTCAGCGAGAACCAATTTCCGCAGCCGTCTTTGAACAATGCTTCGATCCCATAAAATTCCTTGGTCGGCGGCTTGACGAATTCGATTCCCTTCGCCTTTAGCTGTTCATATGTCTTCTGGCAATCGTCTGCCTCCCAGACGCCTCCGCTCATCGCGTCTTTATCGAGCAAGGCGCGCACGTGTGGGATGAGGTCCGCCTCGAACATTGGCTCGATGGGTTCCGATACAACAATTTCCAAATCCGGTTGATTGGGCGGACAGATCGTCAGCCAGCGAAATCCATTGTCCATGGTCATATCGGTGTGAACCTTGAATCCAAGTTTGTTCACGTATACATCATAGGCTTGTTTTTGATCGCGCACCAGCAAGTTTGCATGGGAAAGTTTTGTAATCATGATTTTCTCCTATTTCTTAGGCTCCTCCACCAAAATTAATCGATTGCCTTCCGAATCGCGGATCATCGCATAGGTTCCCCACGGCTGCGGATCAGGCTCTTGCGTAAATGTAACGCCTTTTGCTTTGAGGTCGGCAACGAGCGCCTTCATATCTTGGACATTAAACGTTAACGCCTGGGATTTGCCAACGGTCTGACGATAGTGCTCCCAATTTTCATCAGGAAGATACAAGATGACGTCAGTTTCTGCCCCCTTAGGCGCGACAGCCACCCAACGGTTCGTCGCACCCGGATAGAGAGGAGCATCTGCGCGTAATTCAAAACCGAGGATTCGCGTATAGAAGTCTTTAGCTCGGTCTTGATCGCTCACAAAAAGGGACACATTTCCAACACGGTTGATCATAGGACTGCCTCCTGTCTGTTTGATTTCCAAAATCTTAGCACGAATGTTCTACGATAGCTTCTTGAAAATTGCGCTTTTCTTTCCCTCAATAACTCAATTTATTCCTTCGACTCTGAAACCTGAATACCATGCATGATCACATAACAGTTGGGAATAAATTTCAGAGGATTCTTACGCATTTCCCATGCGCGGGCACGATAGATCGAAGGAGACCATCCGACGATAGTATGAAACATTGTGCTGAATGACCCCAAACTTTCAAAGCCAACCTCGAAACAAATTTCTGTAACGGTCAGTTCGCTTTCTGCCAGTAATTCTTTTGCCCGCTCGACGCGTTTGCGCGTCAAATATTCATGCGGCGTTGCGTGAAAGGCGCGGCGGAAGGCGCGTAAAAAGTGATAGCGCGAGAAATTCGCAGTCCGCGCCAGTTCATCTAGATCAAGAGACTGGGTGTATTGTGAGTCAATTACTTCTTTTGCGCGCCAAAGGGATTCGTTGTTGTAAGATCGTGCCATGAGAAAATGAATTATACAGTAAGCCTACGCCGACTCGGTGGTTTCGATACAACCCGCAACGCTTCGACTTCACTATCGCTCAGCGCGGTGAAGCTACTTACACGGATGTCACATTTTAGCTTTGATTGCCAATCCGGCTACCACGCTCGTAAAGGAACTTGATTGTTTCACCTTCTCTTCCCCAAAGATGCGCACCAGCATTTCTGTGAACAGAGGGATATTTGACGAACCGCCGGTCTTCACAACAGCATCGATTTCTTGAGGTTCAAGACCAGATTTGGCGATTGTGTCTAGTAAAACTTTTTCGACATCAACCAGGTAATGATAAATATCGGATTCAAATTGATAGCGTGTGTATAGCTCCCAAAGGGCGATATTTTTATCTTCCAGACTGATGATAGTCGTACCGCTATTGGATAGAGCAATCTTCCCCGCTTCCACGCGATTGTAAAAGGTAAATGCCAGATCGTTGTAGATCAACGCTTGTAAGGCTTTCAATTGAATGGGAGCTGTTCCAGCGTGAATGGCTTTTTCCAGGATATTCTTGTTGATCGGCGTGCCTAAATAGGGAAGCGCCATCCAGTCGGGAATGGCATGGATCATCTCGACAATTTCAGGATAATCTCTGACGCGTCCAAACCCGAAATGCGACAACATGCGCTTCTCGATGATCGCACCATCGAAGTCACTGCCAGCGATATCCACGCCGCCACTGGCATAGACTTTACGATTGTCTGGATCGCCTAATCGCATCACGGCGATATCGAGCGTGCCGCCGCCAAAATCAAAGATGACCACATTTTGTGGTTTGGTGATCGATTGCTCATAATCTAATGCAGCCGCGATCGGTTCGAATTCAAAATACACTTCTTTGAAACCAGATTCATAAGCAGCTTGTCGCAACGTTTCCTGTGCTTTGTGATCCTGCTCCGGGTCATCAGAAAATTTCACCGGGCGTCCGAGCGTGACGGAATCAATCTTCTCGCCAAGCACACTTTCGGCGCGTTGTTTCAATAAACTCAGATATGTTTTTGCCAGATCTCCAACTGAGTAATAGCGCTCGAAAATCTGAGTGCCTTCATATTTCTCTTTGCGCAGGGCAGTCTTGAGATACTGCATTAAACGTCCCGGCTGAAGTTCATCCACGTAAACAAAGACATCCTGCACATAATACATGTCGGCCCCGAATACATCGATCTCGCCTGTCCATTGTTTGACAAAACGCCGCTGGCGATTGACGTTGTCGCGGTAGTAATGTTCTACAGCCTCCTGTCCAATCGAGGGACGATAATCCCGCGTGATATACAAAACAGTCTTGATCACTTCAGGAATTACATTTTTCGGATCGACAGGCAGCAAATGGACTCGCCCTCCCTCATACAGGGCAACACCTGAATTGGATGTACCGAAGTCAATGCCGACTTTGATGCTCATGACTGCCTGTCCTCGTTAGAGGACGAGTCCCTCCAGGCCTCAGCCGGAATCACGCCGATGGATACTGCTATGCCATTCAACCCTTCGGCTTCGATCGAGCCGCTGCCTGTGATCGATTCCGCTGTATGGACTCTGATATTTCCTTTGGAGTCCAACACGGCGATTCGATCCTTATCCCGCACGGATGCCGCGCCGATAAAACGGATACCCTGCTCCAGCCGCGCTGGCGAGATCAGCGCCTGTCCTTTGGCTAACGGAGATTTGGAGAATTCAAGGCTCCCGCGTTCGCGATGAATGACCTTGCCCGTTTGCGTCACAAACAACATCGACTCATCTTCATGAGGCAGGAACGATGCGATCACATAATCGCTGGCAGTCAGCTTGATACGATCCTCCGCGCTATAGGAAAGTTCATTGACATCCAGCCCGAGCAGTTTACCTTCGAAGGTGACAAAAACATAGACATCTTTTTTCATGCAAAGCGTCACATCCAACGGCTGATCTGATTTTTGAAGAGTGCCTTTGCCAAGGTAGTGATTTCCAAGGACCGATTGTGCCATGGAAGTCATCGTTTTCTTTACGCAACCGCGGCGACTGACTTGCATAAAGAACTCAGAGAGCGGCAGGTGCGAGATAGGCATGATGCAAGCCAGGAATTCTCCGGCACGAGGCTCGTCAGGCAGCGCGGCTTTATCCCAGGTCCATTTATCGCCAAGTTCAACGGTTGGAATCGCATTGACCGCGCAGGTGCTGACTCGTCCCGATGTGAATAGCAAGAGCACTTCCTCGCTGGACGCAACAGCAAGCAAACGCGGCTGCTCGCTACTTTGAAGTGTTTCGTCGACGATGCAGCCCAGATCCGGGACGTCCTGGTTGATCTCAATACGGAAGATTCGTCCGTAGTTGTTATAGATCAACAGGTTCGGCGTTGATACTTCGATATTCTTGGCGGGCAGCACGGCGAGAGCTGCGTCGTCGCCACCGAAGCGGCGCTTGAGCAAATCCAATTGATATTCCAAATGAGCGATGCGTTTTTGATACTCCTCTACACGCGTACCATTTTGCAGAGCGATGTTTTCGGCGAGCAGTTCCTCATTCCGCGCCGTCAATTCTCCCAGACGCCTGGCAATTAACCTCACGATGGTCACCGCAGACTCAGGTCGAGCCTCGGCTTCTTTCATCCATTCCTCGATTTTGTGGGTAAAGGAAGACATGTTTGATTTTCCTCGAACCTGTAATTATATCTTGAGAATCCCACTTTCTTCGTAAAGTTATAATCGAATCTATGAATCAACGGATACCAGCGGTTCTTGTCCCTGCCATGGAGCATTACTTGTCGTCAGTCCATCGACGCTTGTCCAGTTTTCTAGGCGCATTTTATGTTGTAGGCTCAATTGCGCTGGATGAGTTCAATCCTCATTTTAGTGATGTTGACTTTGTAGCCGTGATTAATCATCCAGTCACGAAGCAAGAAGTTGACATTTTGCGCAGAATTCATATTGAAACTGATCGACAATATCCGCGCTGGAAGCTTTCTGGGATGTATTTGTTGGAGAGTCAATTAGGCAAGTACGCTGGAGATGTAAAAAGTCTAATTGGATTTCACGACGGAAATCTGCGGGTTCAAAGCAATTTTGAATTAAATCCGATCACATGGTGGATTTTGAAGAATCATGGCATTCCAGTGCTTGGTTCCGATCCGCGTGATTTAGCGATTACAGTCGATGCAGAGACGCTTATATCGTGGACGCAGAAAAACATGAACACTTACTGGAAGAATTGGACTCGACGTCCGATTCGATTATTATCCTTGCTTACCGATTGGGGAGTTCAATGGACGGTGTTGGGTATCTTGCGGCAAGTTTATACAATCCGGGAAAAGAACATCATCACCAAACAGCGAGCGGGGGAGTATGGGCTTTATGAAGTTCCTGAACGTTGGCATCGAATCATTAAGGAAGCAATTCGTATACGAACAAAGACCGCAGGCCCATTATATCGATCTACGTTTATAAGAGCTATGGAAGTTCGTGATTTCATAAATTATATAATCACGACATCTAACCATTATTTACACAACCCACCGCAATGACGCCTATATGCGGGATATTTACGGCATATAGTTCGATTCTGTCCATAATTGCATCGGGGTATTCCCTATCTGTCCGGTCGGCATATCCCTAATTGACCTCTTCTCTTTCAAACAGATAATGGAAATAAGTACGTCACTTACTGTGGATTAATGCTAGAAATTTGATGTGATGATGTAAGTGAAAGAGTTCCGGGATCGAGGCGATAAGAACTGATTCTATCTACTCAACACTTATTTTGGAGGGCGCCTGCCTCGAACCTTTTATAGATCTGCCTGTCCAGGCAGGTTGAAAGGATTAATTGAAATGACTGGTACTGTTACAGATTGGGGTGCGGCAATTCTGACTTCTCTCACTGCCGCGTTAAGTTTGTTCCTGGCAGCCATTCCACGCATTATTGGTTTCCTCGTCATTCTCGTGATTGGCTGGCTGATCGCTTCCGCACTTGCCGCTGCTGTAGCGGCATTGTTGCGAGCTGTGCGCTTTAACGATTTGGCACAGCGTTCCGGTATCACCGGTTTTGTCCAGAATATGGGCATTCGTAGAGATGCCGCCGGCGTGCTGGCAGACATCGTCAAATGGTTCGTGCGCCTGATCGTACTGGTAGTCGCCTTTGACGCGCTTGGCTTGCCTGCTGTCTCTGCGGTCCTGCAGCAATTCTTGCTCTGGATTCCAAACCTTGTCGTTGCCGTCGTGATCCTTGTGATCACCGGTCTGGCTGCGAACGCTTTGAGTGATCTCATCCGTGGCGCGACTGCACAGGCTGGATTCACCAATCCTGATTTATTAGCAAGCATTACACGTGTAGCGGTTTGGGCGTTCGGCATTGTCATTGCTGTCAATCAAATTGGAATTGCACAAACCTTGGTTAACACGCTCTTTATGGGCTTCGTCGGTGCTTTGGCATTAGCAGCCGGTTTGGCGTTCGGGCTCGGTGGACGTGATACTGCCGGTCAAATTGTCGATAACTGGTATCGTCGCGGTCGCGAAGCACGACCTCGTATGCAGCGGGCGGCTGAAAATCTCGAGCAGGATGTAGAGCGCAATGTGACAACGAACAGAAATAAAGGCGTCGCAGACTAATCTATCTAAACTAACTCTTGACGTATCTGATGCAAACGCATAGAATTGCGCCCAATATGCTTAAGTCCACTCGTTGGTTTGCCTATTATTATTTTACGGCTCCGAACCCGGTTGCCGTTGGTGGCGCTTAAGTATAGAGAACCATATCTCAGTATACAAAAAGAGCGAGACCACACGGTCTCGCTCTTTTTATTACCTCTCCTCGCCCCTCTCCCGCCTAACCTCCTCTAAGGCTGGGAGAGGGGTCCCAGGCGAGAACTTCATAGGAGCAAACATATGCCAATTCGTGGAATTCGCGGAGCAACAACCGTTAAAGCCGATGAACCAGATCTGATTCTGCAAGCCACGTGCGAATTATTGGAAGAGATCTTGGAACAAAACGAAGGGATGTTACCTGAAGATGTCGCCAGCGCCATCTTCACTGTGACGGATGATCTCGCATCAACCTTCCCCGCCCAGGGCGCGCGTCAAATGGGCTGGGGACTCATCCCCATGCTTTGTGGGCGCGAAATTCCTGTACCCAATAGTTTGCCGCGTGTCATCCGAGTCCTTGTCCATTGGAATACGGATCTGCCACAAAATGAAATTACTCATGTCTATCTGCGCGATGCCGTGAAATTACGACCAGATCTGGTCGCGGCACAGTGAGACCTTGCTGGTTGAGTAGGGCGAATGGTTTTCTCGCCCGTATCGAAGCCAGCAGTTATTAGAAAACAGTACATAACTTGAAAACGTTGTGGTTTCGATACACCCCGCCAAATCATGCGGGGCTACTCAACCACCGATGTAAAACAGGAGAAACTACCATGATGATCATAATGAAAGCCAATGCGACACCGCAGCAAGTGGAAGCGGTTATTGCGAAAATCAAAGCCGAGGGACTCAATGTCCATCTCTCGCAGGGCGTCGAAGCGACGATTATCGGCGCGATCGGCGAAACCCACAATATGTCGACCGAGCTCTTTGAAGTCTTGGAGGGTGTGGAAGTCGTCCAGCGTATCACCCAACCTTATAAGCTTGCTTCACGCCAGTTTCATCCAGAGAATACAATCCTGCCTCTCGATGGGTTTACCGTCGGCGGGGAACAGATCGCAATCATTGCAGGACCATGCTCCGTGGAAAGCCGCTCGCAGATCATCGAAACGGCTCTGGCTGTGAAAGAGGCGGGCGCGTGTGCGTTACGGGGTGGTGTCTTCAAGCCGCGCACGTCGCCCTATTCCTTCCAGGGACTTGGCGAAGAAGGTCTCGAATATCTTGCCGAAGCGCGCGAGAAAACGGGTTTACCTATCGTTGTCGAGATCATGTCACAGGTGCAGGTCGACCTGATGGTGAAATATGTGGACGTGCTGCAAATTGGGGCGCGCAACATGCAGAATTTCAATCTGCTGCGTGTTGTCGGTGAGACCCGTACCGCAGTTCTATTGAAGCGTGGGCTCTCCGCTACAGTCGAAGAGCTTCTGATGTCTGCGGAATATATCCTTGCCGGGGGAAACGGACGCGTGATGTTATGCGAGCGTGGCATCCGTACCTTTGAGACGACCACGCGCAATACTACCGATATCAATGCCATTCCCGTCTTGAAAAACCTGACTCATTTACCTGTGATCCTCGATCCTTCCCATGCCACTGGTCACGCGGATTATGTCGCAGCGATCGCACGTGCCGGGGTCGCCGCGGGCGCCGATGGTCTGATCGTCGAAGTACACCCCGATCCGGCGCATGCCGTCTCCGATGGCAAGCAATCGCTTAAGCCGGAAAAATTTGCGGCGATGGTCAAACAAGTCGGGCAGATCGCCCAGATCATGGGACGCAGCCTGGCAGTGGTTCAGCGTGAAGCTGTAAAGCAAGGGTGGGCGTAAGAGTATTCGGTGGTCGAGTAGGACGATGATTTCCCGTCCATATCGAGACCACTAATAACAAGAGTTTTTTTGCTTACATGGTGGTCTCGATACGCCTTTCGCCACTAACGCTCAAGGCACTCGACCACCGTATATAAATCAAACAAAAGGAATCTTTCATCATGATGATCATCATGCACCCCGGTGCGAGCAAGGAACAGATCGAGGCGGTCATTGCCGAGATCGAAAAGCAGAAATTAACCTCTCATCCCATTTATGGTGTGGAGCAGACCATCATCGGCGCGGTCGGCGATGGTCATTATGTCCCCAAGGAAATTTTCGAAGCACTGCCCGGTGTGATGGCAGTGCAACGGATTTCGCAGCCGTATAAATTGGCTTCCCGTCAATTTCACGAACACGATTCTGTTTTTCAACTGGATGGCTTCACCATCGGGGCTACGGAGATTCCGATCATTGCTGGCCCGTGCTCCGTGGAATCTCGTTCGCAAATTCTGGAAGTGGCACAAGCTGTAAAAGAGGCAGGAGCAAACGCTCTGCGTGGTGGCATCTTCAAACCGCGTACATCACCCTATTCCTTTCAAGGTTTGGGTGAAGATGGACTCGAGTATCTTGTGGAAGCGCGCGAGAAAACCGGTCTGCCCATCGTTGTCGAAGTGATGGCGGTCTCGCAAATCCCCATGATGGAAAAGTACGTGGATGTTTTTCAGCTTGGGGCACGCAATATGCAGAACTTCAATCTCCTGCGCGCCATTGGTGAAACCCGCGTGCCCGTCCTCTTCAAGCGCGGCATGTCCGCGACCATCGAAGAGATGTTGATGGCGAGTGAATATATTCTCAGCGGCGGCAATACGCGTGTCATGTTGTGTGAGCGTGGCATTCGCACCTTCGAAACGGCGACGCGCAATACCACCGATATCAATGCCATTCCGGTTCTCAAAAAGCTGACCCATCTGCCCGTCATCATCGACCCGAGCCATTCCACGGGTGACTCGGCGTATGTATCCGCTGTGGCGAAAGCAGGTGTTGCCGCGGGTGCCGATGGGGTCATCGTCGAAGTTCATCAGGATCCCGCCCACGCCATTTCGGATGGCAAGCAGTCACTCACACCTGAGGCGTTTGCCAAAATGGTGAAGCAAGTCAAAGCGGTGGCGGAGGCGGTGGATCGTACTTTGGTTCTTCAACATGAACGGGCCTGACTTTAATCTTGCACAGTCCAGGATCGCCATCATCGGATTGGGATTGATGGGTGGTTCGCTTGCCTTGGGACTGCGAGGCAAGTGTGCCGAGCTTTATGGGATTGACTCGGATCTTTCCACTCTTGAGCTTGCTCTTGCCCAACACATCGTGGACTACGCCGATAGCGATCCCGCCAAACTCCTCCCCAAAGCGGACCTCGTTATCTTATCTACGCCTGTCCCCGCAATATTGACTCTGCTGGAGCAACTTTCGTCTTTCACACCCAATCCGTGCATTGTCATGGATTTGGGTTCCACCAAAAAAATGATTGTGGATGCGATGTCCTATTTGCCCGAACGATTCGATCCCATCGGCGGACATCCCATCTGTGGCAAGGAAAAACTATCCCTCGCCAACGCTGAGCGAACTCTCTATTATGCCGTACCGTTTTTACTGACACCATTGCAGCGTACGTCACCGCGAGCGTTGTCTGCTGCTCATCAAGTTATTGACGCCGTTGGTGCTAAGCCAAGTGTCCTGGATGCAGAAGAACATGATCGTATTCTCGCATCTACAAGCCACTTGCCATTTCTACTTGCCTCAGCATTAGCACTTGCCACGCCAACGGATGTGGCTGCTTTCGTTGGCACCGGCTTCAAATCAACAAGCCGCGTAGCCGGAACTCCTTCTTCCATGATGCTGGGTGTCTTACAATCGAATCGGGAAAACGTTTTGAATGGTTTACATGGTTTACAGAAACAATTGTCCGATATGGAATGTGCATTGACATCTGAAAACTTTTCAGTCCTTGAAGCCATCTTGAATCGATCGCGTTCTGCCTATCAAGCTCTCACCGGAAACTGATTACTGACACTTGCATGATTTGCTAAGCAAATCACATGCAAGTGCAGCTGAAACTGCTCACTATTTACTCTATGCTTATAAATTCAGCATCCCTGCCGATCCAACCAATTGCGCATCCATTGAATGCAACAGTCCGTGTTCCTGGTTCGAAATCTTTGACTAATCGGACATTATTAATTGCATCACTTGCTAATGGCAAAACACATTTGAGCAATGCTTTGTTTTCCGATGACTCTAAATATTTTGCGGAGGCGCTTCAAACCCTTGGCTTTGATATTCAACTTAATGAAGCAAATCATGAAATGACTGTTACTGGTTTGGGCGGAAAAATCCCGGCGACCAAAGCCGAACTCTTCATCGGCAACGCAGGAACCGCAGCAAGATTTCTCTCGGCATTTTTAACGCTCGGCAATGGCGAATACATCCTGGATGGCGATTCTCGCATGCGCGAACGTCCTATTGGAGATTTGGTCGAGGCGCTCAGACAGCTGGGCTGCAATATTGCGCCAGCTTCACAAGTGGAACATGGACCATCGACGATAGACCATGACCCATCATCCATGATCCATCATCCAATCTGTCCGCCAGTAAAGATTATTGCAAACGGTGTGCCGGGCGGAAAGACAAAAATCGCAGGAAATATCTCATCTCAATTTCTGTCAGCCTTATTAATGGTTGCTCCCTATGCTCGATCTTATGTTGAAATAGAACTCACCACCAACCTCAATTCCAAACCCTATGTGGACATGACCATTGCGATTATGAAGGACTTCGGTATAGAGATTGAACGGAAAGCCTATTCACAATTCACCATTTACCCCAATTCCTATTTACCAATTCCCAATTACCAAATCGAATCCGATGCATCCGCCGCATCTTACTTTTTTGCTGCACCAGCCATCTGCGGTGGGACGGTTCGAGTAGAAAATATCTCACGTAACTCAAAACAGGGAGATATTGCTTTTCTGGATGTTCTTCAACAAATGGGCTGTGAAATAAAGGAAGGAAATAATTTCATTCAAGTTACCGGTACTTCTTCATTGCAGGGCGTTGATGTTGATATGCGTAATATCCCTGATACCGCACAAACGCTAGCGGTTGTTGCTCCCTTCGCTCTATCGCTCACCAGAATCCGAGGAATCGCCTCCGCTCGCGTCAAGGAGACCGACCGCGTCCATGCAACTTGTACGGAACTCTCTCGTCTCGGCGTTGACATACAAGAGCATGAAGATGGCATGACGATTCATCCGTGTCGAACGTTCAAACGTTCAAACGTTGCAACGTTCAACGATCACCGCATGGCAATGGCATTCTCCTTAATTGGATTGCGCGGCGATGGCATCACGATTGAAAACCCATCCTGCGTTTCCAAAACCTTCCCAAATTATTTTGAAGTACTGGATAGCCTACGATGATCAAACTTGGATTGATTGGCTATCCTGTTGCGCACAGCCTGTCACCGAAGATTCAGACCGCCGCGTTGAAACACTTCGGCTTGAAAGGCGACTATTCCCTATTCCCTATTCACCCCCAAGACAAACAAGGATTGAAGAATTTACTGGAATGTGTTCGCTCCGGCGAAATCACGGGACTCAATGTCACCATTCCGCATAAACAAAACGTCATGGAGTTTCTAGATGAATTGACGCCAACAGCAAAAGCCATTGGCGCCGTGAATATCATTTATCAACGCGGGAATAAACTTGTTGGCGATAACACGGATGCGCCTGGCTTTCTAGCTGACTTGAAAAGGTTCGTAAACAAGGAAACAGGGAAACAAGGAAACAGAAATGCGCTGATCCTTGGTGCCGGTGGTTCGGCGCGCGCAGTGGTATATGCTTTAGCAAATGATAATTGGAAAGTGACCATTGCCGCACGTCGTATTGAACAAGCCAAACAACTTTTATTATCCTTCTTTAATTACGAATTGCGAATGTCGAATATCGAATCTCTTACCCTTCCAACCTTCCAACCTTCCAACCTTGAACTAATAGTAAATACAACTCCGGTCGGCATGTTTCCGAATGTTGATAAATCTCCTCTACCGGCGAAAGCTTCCCTTTCCCAAGAAACGATAATATATGACTTGG
>WNFZ01003187.1_pt1 | contig 16977 bp, 14 predicted proteins | sample 5400081 | NCBI WGS metagenome assembly WNFZ01 (sample SAMN13153365, study PRJNA577476) | soil metagenome | isolation source: 80 cm soil or saprolite under grassland replicate 1 | place: USA:California | collected 2016-06-15 | reverse complement strand
AAGCGAATGATAAAACGGTCTCGTCCCATTTCAACTTATCTTCTCTGAACGTTGATGCCTCCAACATAATGAGCAGCCGTAAACTTTTCAAAATCATTTGTGGCTTCGTTCCATGCCTGCAAAAAACAATACTTTTATTCTATCAGATTTTTGCCTTGTCTCATTTCCATTCTCTGTGCACAGAGTTGAATTATTTTATTGTCAGGATCAAATTGCATTCAGTTTATTATTGAATTATTAAATGTACAATGGATAGTAACATCAGTTATGCTTTTGTATAAAATTAAACTTTTGAAATTATTATTGAACAGCTGTTTTTTGAATGCCAGATACAGACTGCTTTTCATTTGTATCCGTAGCCTGCTGCACAAGACTACAGATAGTAACAAAGAACTTTGCTGACAACGTGGAAAAGAAGTTTTTCGTATAAAACAGAAATCTAATATGGTACACCATTTGTGCCGGTTCTAAAATATTAATCCGTGTCTGAAATGACAAATATTTTAAAAATTACCGGGAAACCCGGCACTACTTACAAATTTTCTATTTATCAACTGCCTCATTCCTTTACTGTTGAACGTGGGGCGATTTATTTATAAAAATCCTGCATCAGAGTTTTCATGTGCCAATTTTTCTTGGTATCACCGACGATTTGAAAGAATTGGCTATGGGTCATGATGATAAGAAAATTATAAACAAAAATGGCGCAACACATATTTGTATCTGCATTGAAGAAAACAAATCTAAAAGACAATTTGCCAAAGAAGATTTATCAGAAATTGCACAAACACAGCAGGTTTTTCAAGTATATTAAAATAAACAGATCAATTCTTATGAGTGAACGGTGAACAATTAACAGATGTTGAATGGAGTCATTTACCTTCTCATTTTAATATTAATCTTACGGCCAAAGGTCATTATTATTTGAAGAATTTAATAACATGCTTTGATTACCATAAACTCCTATAAATATTTCTTCATAATCTTCACCAGCATATTCGCAATGATTGCATATCCTTTATCAGAAGGATGAAGACCATCGTATGTCATATCAATAGCATCAACGGGATAGGGATATTCCGCTGTTTCTGGGTCGAATGGAATATTGATAAAGTCAGGGTAAGGATAATTTTTATAAACTCCTGTTTGCGGATCTTTTAAACGCTTGTACTTAACAATGTTCTTTAAAGTCATGCCACTTTTGTTGTAGAGATCAACCACTTCAAAATGTTCATGTTTACCTATTGTATTTATTGCTTCCGCAAATTGTGAGAGTGACTGTCCAATCTTTTCTTTATACGATCCCCATGCATTGTTTTTCATATCTCCTAGGGACACAAAATCTGCACGTTGCATGGGCGTAATAAGAATTATTTTGGCATCCTGGTTAAGACTACGGAGCTTGTTAATAATGATACGGTAAGAACCATACACAGTGTTGTTACCTGTGTTGTGCTGATAATCCGTAAATGTCCCTAATGACCGCCCCTGCCACCAGTCATTGGTTCCGAGGAAAACCGAGTACACATCAGCTTTCTGCAAACCCAGCTTCTCTATACTATCTGCAACTTTTGAACCAAAAGAACTGATGATACAAAAAATTGTAGTTATTAATAACAGCTTCTTCATGATTATACTGTTTTATACATTCATTTAAATTGATGCAAATAACTGCAATTTAAATCTTATGCTGATGGGCTTTATGGTATTGCCTGTGCGTTTGAAAGCGCCATGCTGACAAGTGTTGCAACGGAAGGTAATGTGCAAAACAAGCGCAAACGTTTGCGTAAAGCATTTTGAATTGACAACTGAAACGAATACTGTTTTGATAAAAAAAATATTTTAAATTAGTCAACAAATTAAGAAATAGAACAATCAAATTTAATTGACTAAAAACTCTCTCCTGATTAATCATTTCTGTATAAAAAACTAAATGAGGCTGCTTATGAGACAATTTAAAAAACTGCTTTTTGCTATCTCCATCCTGGCAATCTGCATAAATGTAATGGCGCAGAACCGGAAGATTTCCGGAAAAATAATTTCTGCCAAAGATAACTCGCCTGTTGCAGGTGCAACGATTTCAATTAAAGGAAAACCTCAATCTGTCGCTGCTCTGGCAGATGGTTCTTTCTCTTTAAATGCTCCGGCCGGGCAGGTAACGCTTTTAGTAAGTTCTATTGGTTTTGCACCAAAAGAATTCAAGGTGGATGAAGCAAATAGCAATATTATTATTACGCTCAATGAAGATTTTAGCCAATTGAGCGATGTTGTAGTAGTAGGTTACGGCACTCAAAAAAAGAGTGACCTTACAGGTTCTATATCTTCTATAAAAGGCGCTGACCTAACTCAGATCGCTACTCAACGCGTTGATCAGGCGATACAGGGGCGTGCAGCTGGTGTATTTGTTTTGAATACCGATGGGTCACCGGGAGGCAACACTACCATTCGCGTAAGAGGAAGTAATTCTATCAATGGTGGTAACGATGCACTGATAGTAATTGATGGATTACAGGGAGGAAACCTGAATTCTCTTAACCCTAATGATATTGAATCCATCGAAATTTTAAAAGATGCTTCTGCCACTGCAATATATGGCGCCCAGGGAGCGAATGGTGTCGTGTTGATCACCACAAAGCTGGGTAAAAAAGGCAAACCTGTTATCGGTTATAATTATACTTATGGCAGTGCAAAACTGAGCAAGAAGTTAGATGTAATGAATGCTGCCGACTATGCCAGAACGATAAATGCTGCTCAACTCACCAATAATGGAAGCGGTAATATTCCCACTGCTATTTTTACTGATGCGCAAATAGCAGAATTTGAAAAAACCGGTGGGACGGACTGGCAGGATGTTATCTACCGCACTGCGCCGCTCCATAACCATGAATTGTCCATTAGCGGGGGAACCGACAATTTAAAATACTTAGTTTCCACGGGTTACCTGAACCAGGAGGGGATTCTGGTTAACTCAGAATACGAGCGTTTTTCTTTACGTGCAAACATAAAGGCGGATATTAATGACTGGGTTTCATTTGGTCTAAACTGGTTTGGATCGAAAGAAAGCGGTAATTCACCCCCGTTTGGCAGTGCTGACATTAGTTTCCTTGGTAATTCTGTAAATGTCGCTCCAAGATGGGGGGCCACAGAACCGGTATATGATAAGTTTGGAAATTATAGTTTCCATAGTCCCGACTATGAACCAACTGATGCCTGGAATCCTCTGGCAAGCGCAATAGAACCTAAAATTGATAATAATACCAACAGGAACAATCTAAATGCCTATCTCGAATTTAGATTTTTGCCAGGGCTATTTTTAAAAGTAACCGGAGGCGCAAATATTACTAATGTCAATAACCAGATCTATCATAATCTCAAAACCTATGAAGGAAGACAAAATACTGGTTTGGGAATATCTTCAGAAAATACATTTAACAGATACCAGAACTCAAATATCTTAACCTATGACAAGGTGGTTAAAAAGCATCATTTCACTTTCACCGGAGTAGCTGAACAACAATACTCAAAATTTAAGTTCAGTTCAATCCGTGCAAGTAAGTTCACCGTAGATGCTACTGGGGCATCAGATCTTGGAGGAGCGGGGATTAATGTTACATCTTCCGGCGCTGACGAGCGGGTATTAAATTCTTATCTCGCAAGGATAAATTATGTTTTCGATGAAAAATATTTGGTAACCGCGAGCTACAGAGCTGATGGTTCTTCGGTTTTTGGTGAAAACAATAAATGGGGTTATTTCCCTTCAGCATCTGTAGCCTGGAGAGCTTCACAGGAATCTTTTATCAGGGATCTTAATATTTTCTCTGATCTGAAGTTGCGCGGCAGTTGGGGTATTACCGGTAACCAGGCCATTGATCCTTACGAAACCTTAGCAAGAGTAAGTTCGGGAGCTAATTATCCATACAATGGAGGTGAAGGAACAGAATTAGGATATTATATTGCTAATGCGCCTAATCCTAATCTGAAATGGGAAAGTACCACACAAACGAATGTGGGTATAGATTTCGCCCTTTTTAATGGAAGGCTTACTGTTACTGCAGATTATTACGTGAAAACAACTAAGGATTTACTGATGCCCCGCACCTTGCCCGGTTACACAGGTTTTACCGACATTATTGACAATGTGGGATCTGTGGAGAACAAAGGTTTTGAATTTACTGTCGGAGGCGATCCGCTGGTTGGCCGCTTAAAATGGAACACGAGCTTTAATATTTCTACAAATAAAAGTAAGGTCCTCGATCTCGGAGGTGTTGACAGACTTGGTTACCGAACAACGAAAGGCGGTTATTCCGTAAATACTCCATTTATGTATCTGGTAGTAGGAGAACCTTTTGGTCAAATTTATGGTTATGGATATGAAGGTACATGGAGCCAGGGTAAGGCTTCAGAAGCTGCGGCCTACGGGCAGTTACCGGGTGATCCCCATTATACTGATGTAAACAATGATGGCGTTATTGATGGTAATGATATAAAGGTGATTGGCAATGCCTTTCCGGATTTTATTTTTGGGTGGTCCAACCGGATTTCTTACAATAATTTTGATCTTACTTTTTTGGTACAGGGATCCCAAGGTAATGATCTGTTCAATATGGGGAGAATTCGTCTGGAAAACCCGGGTGAGGGAACAAGCATACGATTATTAGACCGCTGGACTCCTGAAAACCAGGATACAGACGTGCCTGCGTTTATTGATGAGAAAACCAGGGAGGAAGCAGATCTTACCAGTCAGGTATTTGTCTCAGGTGATCAGAGGAAAGCCCGATGGGTGGAAGATGCTTCTTATATAAGGTTAAAGAACATTACGCTGGGGTATAACTTTCCAAAGTCTGTATTGAACAGGATTCATGTTACAAACATCAGGTTATTTATAAGTGCTACAAATCTGTTTACTATAACAGATTATACAGGCTATGATCCCGAAACAAGCGCCTACAATGGAAACGATGCACAGATAGGGGTTGATTTTAGTAATTATCCTCAATCTAAAATAATCAACGTTGGCTTAAATCTTTCATTTTAAAATTATGGGTATGAAAAATATTAAATTTCATTATACTTATTTATTCATTGCAATGATTTTTATTGCAATGTCCTGTAAAAAACTGGATGAAAAGCCTATTGGTTTCGTTCAGCCGGCAGATTATAATACTACTCCTGAACAGGTAGAGGCAGTCTTTGCCGCTTCCATGAATAAAGTATGGGATTACTGGGGAGGCTATGGATATGGCATGGGTAATTTTATTAATGATGACCAGTATGGAGGAGGAGATCTTGTTATTGAAAACAACCATGCAAGTGATCTTTGGCTGGCTCATTATGGAGCGATCTTTAATCTGAACAATGCTATTGGTTCTATAAAAAAAGGTAAACTCGGTACACTTATAGAGCAGGAAGAGGTTGACCTATTAATGGGGCAGGCCAAATTTATACGTGCCTATAATTATTTCATGCTCGTAAGAATGTTTGGTGCGCTGCCACTTCTTACAGAAGATATTGAAGATCCAACTACCGCTAAAGTTGAACGTTCTTCTATTGAAGATGTTTATGCGTTGATCATTAGTGATTTTACAGAAGCTGCCGAAAAACTTCCTGTTCGCTGGGATGATTACCCCGGAAGACCTACAAAAGGTGCAGCAAAAGCCTTGTTGGCCAAAGTTTATCTCACGATGGCTACTTTTCCATTAAATGATCCAAGCAATTATCAAAAAGCGGCAGATCTGGCAAAAGAGGTAATGGATGAAAGTGTTTATGGTTATAGCCTCGTGCCTGATATCAACAAAGTATTCAGTGTAAACACAAAGTATGGCCCCGAAATGATGTGGAGCCTTAACTCAAACTATGCAGATATCAATACTGATCCGGAAATTTACAGACCCGGCATTTTAGACGGCTGGGGCGATATAAGTGTACAGCCGGAATGGGAACAGCAATATCCTGAAACGCCCCGCAAACATGCTTACCTGCTAACTGATACGTTGGGTAAGCATTATACCGAGTGGGATGAAGGAAGTCCTTACATTAAGAAATTCATGTACGATAACGAAGATGATTATAACAATTATTCTTCTGTTATGAATATGCCGGTAATACGTTATGCGGATGTGTTGCTTATCTATGCCGAAGCTGCAAACATGGCTGCCGGAGCCCCTACCCAGGCTGCAGTGGATGCGGTTAATCAGGTCATTGACCGCGCGAACGGATATACAACCATTGCCGCGCATCCAAAGTTAACAACCATGATGTCTAAAATAGATTTTGATAACGCAGTGATTGAAGAAAGAAACCAGGAATTATGTTTTGAGTTCGACCGCTGGTTTGACCTCATAAGAAAGCACATACTAAAGGAAAAAAGCATACCATCCATTCAACAGAATTTTGAGCCAGATGGGCGTGATTATCTTTTCCCTATCCCTGATAATGATGTTGAGCTTGGTGGGCTCACACAAAATCCTGGCTATAATTAAATGACAAGTGACATATCAGGTTTTAAACTAAGTTAACAGTACATGAAAAATATTTCATACACTTAATAAAAAAACATCCTGCAAAAAGAGCAGGATGTTCACTAATTTATTGTTCTGGTTAATTATAATCTTCTATTTTTAATTTCATCCACTACTCCGGGATCAAGCAGTGTCGTTGTATCCCCGAGACTTTCTGTTTCACCTTCTGCAATTTTTCTTAAGATGCGGCGCATTATTTTACCGCTTCTTGTTTTGGGTAAGCCGCTTACAAACTGAATCTTATCGGGCTTTGCTATTGCGCCGATAATGCGTGTTACCGTTTGCAATATATCTTTCTTCATTCTATCTTCATCACCATGCATTTCACCCACGATTACATAAGCATAAATACCTTGCCCTTTTATTGCATGCGGATAACCAACCACAGCGCTTTCCACGATACCCGCATGCATGTTGATTGCATTCTCAACTTCCGCTGTGCCAATACGGTGACCACTTACGTTTAATACATCATCAACCCTTCCTGTTATGCGATAGTTTCCTTCTTCATCTTTTAAAGCACCATCACCGGTGAAATATAAATTTTCATAAGTGCTGAAATAATTTTTTTTGCAACGTTCATGATCACCATACGTTGTACGTATAATTGCCGGCCATGGCGCTTTAATACATAAGTTTCCTTTTATAACGCCATTTTCATAATCAGTCACTTCCCTCCCATTCTCATCTACTATTACAAGTTGAACACCGGGTAATGGAAGCGTTGCCCAGCTTGCTCTGGCGGGAGTAACTCCCGCCAGATTCGAAATTAATATTCCACCGGTTTCTGTTTGCCACCATGTATCTACAACAGGGCATTGTTTCTTGCCAATATTTTCATCGTACCAATGCCATGCTTCCTCATTGATAGGTTCACCAACAGTACCTAAAACTTTTAAGGATGAAAGATCTTTTCCCTCGAGGGGTTGCAAACCAAAACCCATTAAACTTCTTATTGCAGTGGGCGCCGTATATAAAATATTTACTTTGTATTTATCCACAATATTCCAGAAGCGACCCGCATCTGGCCATGTGGGAATGCCTTCAAATATTAATGACGTAGCTCCGGCACTCAAAGGGCCGTAAACTATATAACTGTGTCCTGTTATCCATCCAATATCAGCCGTGCAGAAATGAATATCGCCGGACAAATATTGAAATACGTTTACAAAAGTGTAATTGGTAAAAATCATATAACCTGCACATGTATGAACAACTCCCTTTGGCTTGCCTGTAGAGCCTGATGTATATAATATAAACAAAGGGTCTTCCGCATCCATTTCTTCCGCGGGACAATCGGTTAACCCAAGCGTTTCAACTTTTTTTATTTCATCTTCCCACCACACATCTCTCCCTTTTATCATTGATACCGGTGTTCGTGTTCGTGTGCAAACAATCACGCGTTTTACTGTTTTATTGCCTATCAGTGCATCATCAATTACGCTCTTTAAAGGAATATCTTTTGCGCCGCGAAAAGCACCGTCGCATGTTACAACATATGCTGCCTGCGCATCATATAAACGGTCAGCAATGCTTTGTGCACTAAAGCCGCCAAATACCACTGAATGTATGGCGCCAATTCTTGCACATGCCAGCACAGCAATAGCCAGTTCAGGAATCATGCCCATATAAATACATACACGATCTCCTTTTTTTACTCCATTGTTCTTTAGCACATTTGCAAACTGACAAACTTTGTAATGCAGGTCTTTATAAGTAAGTATGCGGTGATGTTCTTCAGGGTCATTTGGTTCCCAGATGATTGCAGGTGCATTGCCCATTGTTTCAAGGTGCCTGTCCAAACAATTTTCTGTAATGTTAAGTTTGCCGCCTTTAAACCATTCAATCTTTGGTTCAGTGAAGTTCCACTCCAAAACCTTATCCCATCTGCGTTTCCACTGAAAATGATTAGCAATGTTTCCCCAGAAACCATCCGGGTTTTTTATGCTTTGCTGATATGCTTCGTGATATTGTTCTAACGTTTTTATCTGGTAAGGATATGCCATAGCAACCGGTGTTTTTTTGAGGACTTAAATTTAGTGCATCTGTTCGTTCAGAACAATTTCAATTACATAAATGATTTTTTTCAGGAAAGATTTTTTGCGAAAATCAGCAGATACAGAGGAATGAAATTGCAACTGTTATCAAAAAAACTATTCCTTCTGCTTTACTACAATATCTGTACTTGATGCCGCTAATTCTACATTATTATTGCCGAGCAGTTCCATAATTTCAAAATTCACTTCTTCTCTTTGTTCATTGAATTCACTGATGGTTTGCTGCATACTTGTAAAATATTCAACGGTAATAATATGTGCATTTCTTCCGGTATCGCTGAAAAAAACAGTGTTGGTTTCTATGTGATTTTTTTGAAGAATATTTTTTATGCCGGGAATGATTCTTTTTAACTGCTCCGCTGTTGCAGACAAACCAATTTCGAGTTTAAGTTCTACCCTGCGTTGTGTGCGCATGGAAACATTATCGAGAATGGTATCTACCATTTGCTTGTTGGGAACTGTGATAAATGTTTTTTGATCAGTGCGTATGCGTGTACTGCGCAAGCCAATTTTTTCTACAGTTCCTGTGAAGCCCTGCACTTTAACAACATCCCCTGTTATAAATGGCTTATCGAAAAAAATAATAAACGAGGCTATAAGATTTTCAAGACTTTCTTTTGTTGCCAGTGCAATGGCAGCGCCAACAATGCTTAAACCTGTTATTAATTTGGTTATATCAAAACTAAATGTGAAACGAAGGATAAGCAATATACCAGTTATATAAAGAAGCGCTTTAAAAAAATCTCTGAAAAAAACAATAAGCTGACCCTGGCTTTGATCTGCCACAATATTTTTTTCCTCAAGTATTAAAGCAAAATATTTAATAAACCTGAGGCAAAGCCGAATAAAAACTATGATAAGTGCAGTATCGGCAATGCCATCTAAGACTTCTCTTGTATTAACACGATAAATAGTAAAGTTTAAAAAACTAGGAAGATGAAGTTTGTCAAGAGCAATAATAACGATCAATAAAAAAATAAATGTTTCAAGCGGACCAACAATTAATTCAAGAAATGCCTGTTTGTGAAACGTTCTGCCAGCCTTTGTAAAAAGCCTGAAGAGCAATCCTGCAAGGTATTTTGAAATGATTCTTTTAATAATCAATGCTACAAGAATAGCGGCAAAAACCTCTATATATGTTTGAAGTGTATTACCAAAAAATTGAAGTTGCAGAAATTCTTTCATTGCTGTTTATTATTTAATGCGATAAACAGATAAACCATTTTGATCGAGTACAAATAAACTATTTAATGTGCGCTGAATTTTAATTGCATGTGAAAAATTGATATCGCTGTGCAATTTTAAATCGCTCAAAGTTTTTATGCCGAATGAATAAAAAAATAACGAATCGTAACCGAGAAGATTCCCATGGGATACCTGCACATCTTTCCAGTTTAACAGGTCAATGTGTTGTTTATAGGTACCGTAATAATCAAATAGCAACCAGCCTTTTTTTTCATCATACAAATACAATAATCCGTCTTCATCTATAATATACGAAGGATTATAAGACTCACTAAATAAAATACGGAAGTCTGATGATTGTAACAATATATTACCGTTGTCGTCAATCTTTTTTATGGTGTTATTCAATTCATCAAATACCCAGTAATTGTTATCGTAACTCTGCGCAACAGCTTTTGCCTGGAGAATACCAAACTTGCGCAAATCAATAGTATTGCGCACTTTAAGAAAGCGATCTAATACAAGCAGAGTAGTAAAATCACGATAATAAAGCAATATTTTTAAAGGATTATTTACATCCAAAGAATAAATATTTCCATAACGGCGAACATCATTGAACAGGCCAACAGAATCAAGATTCTGATCTAATTTTTTTATTTGATTGTTTTGCGAAACGAGGAAAATATTGCCAAAATTATCTGTGTAAAAATTTGTATAGTTACCGGTAATTGTTTTTTCAGGCTGAAGATGCAAAGTTGTATCAGTATCTGCATTTGCGGCAGATGTAAGAGTAATAATGAAAAAACATATCAGTATTATTCTTCCCATTTTTTTAGTTGCACATTATTGCCATCAAAAAAGGCATAAGTAAAATCACGAATCCAATCGCCAAGATTTATGTAGCGGCTTATTTTATTCAATGAATAATCCAGGGGAAAATGCCTGTGCCCGAAAATAAAATAATCATAATGCTCTTTGGCCAATACTTCCCTTGCAAAAATGATAAGCCATTCTTTATCCTCACCCAAAAATTCTTTATCGGCCTGCATGGTTTTAATGCGGCTTTGCTTACTGAAAAAATTGGCAAGACCCATTCCCCACGTTGGATGCAGTTGACCGAATAACCACTGGCAAAATTTGCTCCTGAATATTTTTTTCAGCATTTTATATTTATGATCTCCGGGACCCAAACCATCACCATGACCGACATAAAATTTTTTACCGTTCACTTCATAAGTTTGAGGAGCATGATAAACCGGGATATTCAACTCTTTTTCAAAATAGCCGCTCATCCACATATCATGATTGCCCACAAAAAAATAAACAGGGATACCGCTATCTGTAATTTCTGCAAGTTTGCCAAGTAACCGGACATAACCTTTTGGTACAACAGTTTTATATTCATACCAGAAGTCAAACATATCTCCGAGAATAAAAATCTGCTCTGCATCATTTCTAATACTTTCAAGAAAAGCAACTACTTTTTTTTCACGTACCAGGCTGCTTTCATAATCAGGGATGCCAAGGTGAAAGTCTGAAAGAAAATAAATTTTTTTGCCGGGTGTAACGTTCATTCCTTACTTGTTTTTTTCTCTAAATATTCAAGTATATCACCGGAAGCAATAACAGGTTTGCCGGTTGTGTCTCCGTTAAACCAATACACCCACGCTTGTGTTTTTTTATTATCAATATAAACATCGGTGATTTCTCTTCTGAACGAGGGTTTTTCTCCTGCTTCAACATGCAGGCCCTCATAATCATCAAGCTGTTCCATTGCCCATGAAAACTCCTCTTCGTTTTTTATTGTATACAATTCACCAATGATAAATGATTCTTCTGTTGCAGGAGTTGCAGCAGGGTAATTTCCCATATCACGCAAAACGCCTTTTATTCTTGCATCACTTACAAAAGAAAAATATCTGCTGATATAATTGTAGGCAGGATGATGAAACCCTTTACGCAATGAGCCATATACAAATAACTGATGCTTTTGTTCCATAGGCAGTAGTTAGCGGTCAATTAAAAAACAAAAAACTTCTTTGGGACCATGCACACCAACCACCAGTGTTTTTTCAATATCTGCAGTTCTGCTGGGGCCGGTTGCAAGAGTGATAAGGGAAGGCATGTTGTTCTTATATTTTTCTTTCATTTGTGCCAATGCATTTTTAATATCATACACCAATTGATCTGTATATGCAATGCAAATGTGTACGGGAGCATACACACTAACTGTGCGACCGCTTTGCTGAGCGCTGCTCATCATAATGCTTCCCGTTCTGGCTATAAGACATTCGCAAGTGGTTATTGATGCATTGCAACCAGGAAGATCATTTGAAAAATTTTTTTCCCAGCCATGCTTTAGTAAAGTTTCTTTCACTGCATCTTCTCTGCAATAAATATCTTCCCATTTGCGGGCTTCAGTGAGTGTCTTTAATTGCTGCACTAATTCGGGTTCGTTAATGCAAAAAGAGAATTTTCCAAGCAGACCAGTAAAATTTTCTGCAAATTCTAACTCGAGGTCTTGTGTAGCTGCGGGAAAAACACTATCGGTTCCTTCACTTTGTGGAAATGGAACAGGCACTGGTGTGCTCAGTGCCTGTCTAATTTTTTTTAAAATTTTTTCTTTTGCAATTGATACTTTCATAGTGTTATGGTATCATCAAAATAGGTTTTATTTTTATGTACTTAGCTTCATTTAACTATAAGCTTCGTTGTGTCACTCACTTGTACGTTCTGAACTTTATTGAACAAGTCCTAAAGTCAGTAAAGTCGGGAAGAAGTAAAATGTCTCTTCAGCTTTCGGACTTGGTCTCCTGACTTTGCTGACTCATATTTATTGCTCTTCAATTTTTAAAGGCGGCACGTGTACACCGCTATCGTAAGGCGGCACTCCCTGGCTTACCGTACCGCTTTCTTTGTGATGTCCTTCTGTGCCATTCTCTTCCACATCAAGCAATTTCTTTTCCTCATACGGGCGTTTACCAATCAATGCTTCCACATCGCTTTGAAATAAGACCTCTTTCTTCAAAAGCGCCTGAGCCAGTTTTTCCACTTCAATTCTTCGTTCTTTTAGTAGCTTCTTCGTTCTTTCATAAGCGGTATCAATAAGCTTTCTTACTTCTTCATCAATTAATTTTCCGGTTTCTTCACTGTAAGGTTTGGTAAACATATTCTCTTGTGATGGATCGTAAAAGCTTATGTTTCCTATCTTATCGTTCATGCCGTAAACAGTAATCATGGAATAGGCCATCCGGGTTATTTGCTGCAAATCATTGGAAGCCCCGGTAGAAATTTTTCCAAAGAAAATATCTTCACTTGCCCTGCCGCCCAATGTCATACAAATCTGATCCATCAATTGATCAGTATCATACAGGTATTGCTCTTTTGGTGTGTACTGTGCGTAACCTAAAGCTGCGGTCCCCCTTGGAACAATTGTAACTTTTAATAACGGATAGGCATGTTCAAGAAACCAGCCACATACAGCATGACCAGCCTCATGGTAAGCAATGATTCGTTTTTCTTCGGGCAAAATGATTTTATTTTTCTTTTCCAATCCACCTATTACCCTGTCAATCGCATCCTGGAAATCACTCATATCTACAGCGTCCTTTCCTTTTCTTGCGGCTATTAATGCAGCCTCATTACAAACATTGGCAATATCTGCCCCGGCAAAACCCGGTGTTTGTTCTGCAAGTTTGTGGATATCGAGTGTTTGAGAAATTTTTATTGGTTTCAGGTGCACTTTAAAAATAGCTTCACGGCCTTTTACATCAGGTTTATCAATAGAAATTTGCCTGTCGAAACGACCGGGTCTCAATAAAGCAATATCCAATACATCCGGCCTGTTGGTAGCTGCAAGAATAATAATACCTGCATCACCCGCAAAACCATCCATTTCAACCAGCAGTTGATTCAGTGTATTTTCCCTTTCGTCATTACTCATAATAGCATTACGTCCACGTGCACGGCCAATAGCATCAATTTCGTCTATGAATATAATACAAGGGGCTTTTTCTCTTGCTGTTTTAAATAAGTCACGAACACGGCTTGCACCTACACCTACAAACAATTCCACAAAATCACTACCACTCATACTGAAAAAAGGTACCTGTGCCTCACCGGCCATGGCTTTTGCCAGCAGTGTTTTACCTGTACCCGGAGGACCAATCAGCAAAGCGCCTTTTGGAATTTTACCCCCCAGTGCGGTATATTTCTTTGGATTCTTTAGAAAATCTACAATTTCCATCACTTCCACTTTTGCTTCATCCAGCCCCGCTACATCTGCGAAAGTGATGTTTACTTTAGTGCCTTTATCGAATAACTGGGCTTTTGACTTTCCAATGCTGAAAATACCACCGGGCCCACCTCCTCCGCCACTGCCACCAACCTTTCTCATCAGCAATACCCATAACCCTATAAATAATAATACCGTAAGTATAGTTTGGGCGATAGGGCCAAGCCATTCAACCTCGGAAGTAGTTTTTTCGTCAACAGGTTTAATGGTAGGATTTTGCTTGTAAAATTCGCCCATGTTGTTGTGATAACTTTCCCAGTCAGTTATTTGGAATTCAAAAGCAGGACTACCCGTGGAAACATTATGCCTGAGTTTTTGCTGATAGTATGGTTTTTTAAGACTATCCTCAATAATATAGACCCTAACCATTTCCTTGTTTTTAATCAGGTCTAATTTTGCAACATCACCCTGGGCAAGCATATTTTGCTGAAATTCCTGGAAACCAATGGTTGCTGAATCATCGGAATTAAAATGAACATACTGATACCCTATAAGTATTATCGCAATCAATGCATATATCCAATAAATGCTAAAACGAGGAGGTTTTTTGGAACCCCTGTCATCGTTAGCTCTATTGGAAAGATCAGGTTTTATTTTATTATCATCCTGTGCCATAAATTTCGTTACTCCTCAATAATGTATAAATGCTTTTTTTGAATAAAAGTTCTGCGCAAAGTAATTATTATCAATCATTATGCTCTGTTAAAGCTCCGTCGCTCCACATTTCTTCCAGTTTATAAAACTTTCTGGTTTCGGGGAGCATTATATGTATTACAATATTTATATAGTCAATCAATACCCAGTGTAAAGCATGCCGCCCTTCATCCCGGTAAGGTAATTCTCCGCAATCTTTTTTTACTTTTTCCTCCACAAAATCAGCTATGGCCTTTACCTGTGTTGCACTTGTAGCCTGGCATATAACAAAGAAATCTGCCACTGCCTCCGGAATTTGTCGCAGATCAAGTGATAAGATATTTTCTCCCTTTTTTTCCTGGATAGCTTTTATTATAGACTTGAAAATTTTAGAATTCTTGGTAAGTTTTGTTGTACCGGTTTTTTTTCGGTTTGTCAAAAGAGATAATGTTTCCAATAATCAAAAAAGTTTTAATGAATAAATTTTATTTTTGAACCCGGCGGCATGCCTTAATTGAATTTTGTTGCACGCACAGTTCAAGGTCCTGTTATTAATCAGCAAGGCATCATTTATTTATTTTTATCGGCATTTTACAAAGCTGCCTTTTTTAAAAACTGATATTTTAAACCAACACTCCTTTCTACATTTGCGCAAAAATAGTAATTCTTTTGCCTGACACAGAGATAAATAATCCAATCGGAGTGCCGTTTATAGAAATATATTCCCTTGACAGTACCAACAACTATGCCATGCAACAGGTACAAAAAGGTATGGGCCAGCATGGCGTTGCATATTTTGCCCATGAACAATATGCCGGAAAGGGGCAGCGGGGAAAGCAATGGTACTCTAAGCCAGGAGAAAATATCGCGTTATCTGTTGTACTTAATACCAGTCGTTTACAAGTTTCCAAACAATTTGGTTTGAGTATGACGATAGCTATGGTTGTACATGATTTTTTTTCCCGATATAGCCCGGGTAATACATTTGTTAAATGGCCCAATGATTTATACTACGGTGACAGAAAGGCAGGAGGCATTTTAATTGAAAATATTATTCGGGGTAAAGATTGGCAGTGGGCAATAGCCGGAATAGGTATCAATATTAATCAAAGAGAATTTGATCCTTCTATTCCAAATGCTGTATCGCTGAAACAAATAACAGGTAAAAATTATAATCCTGTACAACTGGCAAAGGAATTATGTGATAATCTTAATCATCGGTATAATCATTTGCTAAAGCAGCAAACGAAATCTTTGTTAACAGAATATAATGCCGTTCTGTATAAGCGTGAGCAATCAATTAAGCTGAGGAAAGATACTGTTTTGTTTGAGGCAGTTCTTAAAGGGGTTAACGAACACGGACAACTTGTAATTGAAGCAGGTGTAGAGCAAACTTATGATGTTGGAGAAATAGAATGGGTGGTTATTTAAGTTGTATATTGATTGCCGGCGTTTCATCATTTTCTTTGGCTCTTGCAGCCACTTCAAATTTGTTATTGTAATATCCATTTTTTAAAGATTCCCAGGCATATAATAAAAGAAATTTTATAAGGCCATGTTGCCTGAACTGCTGAATATGCACCAGTTCATGCCGCAGCCATTTTTTATTTTTTAAAAGATTCTTCTTGTCTGCATTCCACAGATGGATTGTTTTACCAATAACAACAGCCACACTTTTTTCATGCAATATTTTTGAGGCAATCCTTGCAATAAATGATTTTTCTTTTATACTAATTTTCATAGCTAACACTAATTTGAAACAGCATTTATAACTATTCATATTTTATACCCATGATTGAAATGCGCCTCTTAGATTTCTTCAAACAGAGTTATCGGAGTTTATATAAATGATGAACTCTTATTGTAATTGCAGCACTTGTATAAATGATGGATGTTCATCATCATGATAAATCTTTATCGTGGCTTTTTTGAAATCTGTTTCATTTGCCTCGGGGATATTTATATCCTGCTGCGGATTTCTGTCAACAAGCGGAAACCAACTGCTTTGTATCTGCACCATTATTTTATGACCTTTCGGGAATGTATGCGCTATATCATTTAAAACAAGTTTCACAGGTGTTATTTTATTGGGTACAAAAGGCTCTGGTTTTTCGAAGCTGTTGCGAAATTTTCCCCGCAATACTTCTGCGCGAACCAATTGCTGGGTATGATTTGGATCGGGCAGCACATCAATTATTTTTACAATGAAATCCGCATCTGTTCCGCTCATGCTTACAGAAAGATTGGCAGTAACTGGCCCGCACAAAGTAATATTATTGGATAAAATATC
>WNFZ01002629.1_pt1 | contig 16984 bp, 17 predicted proteins | sample 5400081 | NCBI WGS metagenome assembly WNFZ01 (sample SAMN13153365, study PRJNA577476) | soil metagenome | isolation source: 80 cm soil or saprolite under grassland replicate 1 | place: USA:California | collected 2016-06-15 | reverse complement strand
TTTTTTGGCATTTTCCGCTCCGTCATGTTTTGTAAGCATTCGTTATAATCCGCATCGCATTACTTTGCGGAACCAAGGCACGAGGCTGTAAAGCATGAGCATTGTCGGCGCTGACAAACCAATCAAGTCCGAACCCGACGCCAATCTCGCCGGACCACCGCACTGAAGGTCGCCTTCAGAGGTTTTGGCATGGGCAAGGCGATGGGCAAGTAAGAGATTTTTGGAGATTATCTATTAATATCAATGATATTTGGCGGTCACCCCTTCCGCCATCCTGGCCGCAAAAACCAAACAGGCTCCGGCGCAATCAAATCGCAATGGCGGTGGCGTCGTAGTTATAGAGCCACTCCATTCGCTCGCGCAGGCGCACTTGCTGCCATTCACGCGCGACCTCCTCGCCAACGCGGTCCTTGTCGGCAAGGCTCGGCGCAAATGCGCTCGTCTTGTTCTCGCTCGCCTTGCGCACAACCATCGAGGTGCGCTCTTTGCGGATCCCCTCGTATCGGGCGAACGCCAGGTCCGGCTCGCCGAAATACTTGTCGAGACAGGCCGCAACGACATAACCGTCCTCGATCGCCATCACGCCGCCCTGGCCCAGGAACGGCAGCGTCGGATGGCAGGCATCGCCGAGCAAAGTGACGCGGCCTTTCGACCAGGCCGCCATCGGCTCGCGGATCATCATGGCCCATTTGTAGGGCGTCTCGATCCGATCGATCATGACTTGGACGTCGGGGTGCCAATCGCGGAAATCGTTGCGCAGCTCTTCGGTGGTGCCCACCGTGGACCAGGACTCGATCTGCCAATCGTCGCGTTCCGACATGCTCACGTAGTTCATGATCTCGCCGCGACGCACCGGATAGTTCAGCACGTTGCCGTGCGGGCCGAGCCAATTCGTTCCGACCATGCGCGCAAGCCGGCGCGGCAGCTTCTCCATGGGGATCAAGCCGCGCCAGGCGATGCAGCCGGTGAATACCGGCTTGCTCGGCCCGAACAGGCAGACGCGGACCCTAGAATGGATGCCATCGGCGCCGATCACGTAGGGCACGCTTGCGGTACTGCCGTCCTCGAACGTTGCTTCGGCGTGTCCCGCATGGGAGGCGACCGAGACGCATCGCTTGTTCAGCGTGATGGCGTCGCGCTTGAGCGCGCGAACCGCGTCGGCCAGAAGGCCATGCAGATCGGCGCGGTGCAGCATGAGATGCGGCGTGCCGAACCGCTCCATGCTTTTGTCGCCGAGATCGAACCAGTTCCAGGTTTCTCCGGTGCTCCAGTGCCGCAGCTCGCGGCGCTCCGGCCGAACCTGAACTTGAGCGAGAGCCGCTTCCAGGCCGAGCGCAAATAGTACGCGCGTGCCGTTGGAACTGATCTGGATGCCGGCGCCGACTTCCTTGAGCTGATTCGATTGTTCGTAAACATCGACATCGATGCCGCGCTTGAGCAAGGCAAGTGCCGCAGTCAGTCCGCCGATGCCCGCGCCGACGACAACGACATTTTTCGACGCGCTCATGGCGACTTCGCCCCTAGCATAGTGGGCCGGTCGAACCGCTCGCACCCATGGACGCATGGCGGCACGCGACAACCCAATGTCTCATCACGCCGCTCTTCCGCTCCGCGGCGCGGCCGCCAGCCCCGGAGCCCTCGACAGCGCTGCTTCGGTCTCGGCGATAAGTCGGCGCATGATGTCGGCGACTGAGAGGACTTCATCGATGCCTCCCGCGGTCTGGCCTGCCGTGAGCAGACACGCGTGTGGACGGCCTGCCTGTGTCGTGGAGACGATCTGATCCCGCAGGCGATCGCGATCGCGCCGCGCCGCCTCGCGCTTGGCACTCCACTCATCGATGAAAGTCGTGTGGAGAGAGCGTAGGACCGTATGGAAGCCGACCGTACCCGGAAGCGGGCTGATGTCGTTGAGAACGTCGACCTTGATCGCATCCTCCGACTTGGCTGCGGTTATCGCTTGCTTCCACTCATCGGGGGCGGGAGCTTCCGTCGAGGCGATGAACCGCGTGCCGAGATTGACCCCGACCGCGCCCAACATCAACGCCGCGGCAATGCCGCGCCCGTCAAAGATGCCCCCGGCGGCGACGACAGGGATGGGAGACACCGCGTCGACGACCTGCGGCACGAGTGTCATCGTGCTGATCTCGCCGCAATAGCCGCCGGCCTCGCCGCCCTGCGCGATGATGACATCGACGCCGCGCTCAGCCGCTTCGACCGCTTGCCCCACCGTCGTGACCTGCAGCATCACGAGCGATCCGACATCGTGGGCCTGCCGCACCAGATCCCCCGGATCGCCGAGCGCGAAGGAGACCACGGCTGGGCGTGCCGCGAGCGTGTAGCGAAACGCCTCGGCGTCCAATGTTTGCGGAATGTGGTTGATCGCAAAAGGTCGGCTTGTCAGCTTGCGCACCATGTCGATGTCGCGCTTGATGGCGGCGGTGGTTCGGAACAGCGACCCCACGCCCCCCAGGCCGCCTTCGTTCGACACCGCGGCCGCGAGCTCCGCCGACGTGCACGTGCCCATGGGCGCCAAGATGATCGGCACCTCGATGCCGAACAGGTCGCAGAGAGGCGTCTTCAGCATTTGCCGTCTCCAAGCAGCAACGAGCGATGAGGGCGGCGTACCCATCCCTCACATTCGAGCCCGAAATACGCGTCACCGGCGAGAGGCGGCGGCGATGCGCATTCAGCTCCGTGTGCGATTGCGGATCATAAAGGTGTCGTAGCTGTATTCGGCGACCTGCCACCAGAGATATTCATCGTTGCGAAACGCCGCGATCGAGTCCCAGACTTTCTTGTAATCCTCGTTGGCCGCCGACGTCTCGGCGTTGACCTCGTTCGACGCCTTCAAACAGGCTTCCATGATCGACGGCGAGTACGCACGCAATTGCGTGCCGGCGGCGATCAGACGCTTCAAGGCCTGAGGATTGCGGGCGTCGTATCTCGCCTGCATTTCAACGTTGGCATAGCCCGCGGCGGCGGCAACGATTGCCTGGTAGGCCTTGGGCAACTCGTTCCATTTGGCCAGGTTGATCAGGAGGTGCAGCGTGGTGCCTCCCTCCCACCAGCCGGGGTAATAGTAGAACTTCACAACCTTATAGAAGCCGAGCTTCTCGTCGTCGTAAGGCCCGACCCATTCGGCGGCGTCGATCGTGCCCCGCTCGAGCGCCGGATAGATGTCGCCGCCGGCGATCTGCTGCGGGACCACGCCGAGCTTCTGCAGCGTCCGGCTGGCCCAGCCACCCATGCGAAACCTGAGGCCTTTCAGGTCTTCCGGCTCCTTGAGCTCTTTATGGGCCCAACCGCCCATCTGGCAGCCGGTATTGCCGGCAGACAGGCATTTCACGTTGAACTTGCTCCCGAACGCGTCGATCAGCTTCGTGCCCTCGCCATCGTAGAACCAGGCATTCTGCTGACGGGCGTTGAGACCGAACGGAGTGGCGCAGAACAGCGCCCAGGTCGGATCCTTCCCGATATAGTAATAATTGGCCGTATGGCCCATCTCGACGGTGGCGTTTTGTACGGCGTCGAGCACTTGCAGTGCGGGCACGATCTCGCCGGCGGCGAAGCTCTGGATCTGGAACTTGCCGTCGGTCGCCTCGGACACATATTTGGAGATCGTTTCACAACCCCCGTAGATGGTGTCCAGCGATTTTGGCCAGCTAGCCGTCAATCGCCATCTGATGGACGGCATCGACTGGGCGATTGCGGGCTTGGCGATGGTAGCTGCGGCCGCGCCGGCTCCCGCGGCGATCAGGAATTGACGGCGTTTCATGTGTCTCCCCTTCTTTGGATTGTGTCCAATGGTCGGCGATTCGACCGCGGGGCTTAACGGTTCGGCATTCGCAGTGATGTCGTTTGGCCCGGTAATGACCCCGCGGCCATCCGCGGCTAGCATGGACCGCGCGTCCTGCCCAGTAAAGACATCCCTTGCCAGCCTGTCTCCTCCCACTCTCGGCCGCGATCGGCCGGCCGAGGACTCATTGAGATTTCACGCCGGATGCCTTCACCACCGCGGTCCAGCGCGGAATTTCCGCCGCGACAAAATTGGCGAAATCCTGCGGCGAGCCAATTCTGTATTCGAAGCCGAGCTTTTGCATGCTGGCGACCGTTTCGGGGGATTGCAGCGCTGCGTTGATCGCGGCGTTGAGCTTGCCGACGATGTCGTGGGGAGTTGCGGCCGGCGCCCACATCCCGGCCCAGAATTCCAGGGCTAGTTCGTCGAGACCGAGCTCCTTCATGGTTGGCACGTCGGGCAAATCGGCATTGCGTTCCGCGCTCGATGTGGCCAGCGCCTTGATCTTGCCCTCGCGAATGAGCGGTAGCACCGTCGCCGGTGCCGGCCAGTACACATGGACGCGGCCGCCCAGCATGTCGGGGATGACGAGGGCGCCGCCGCGGTACGGAACGCTGGTGATATCGAGCCCGTGCAGGCGATTGAAATATTCGGCCACGAGTTGCGACACCGTTCCCTGTGCGAAACCGAGACTGAGCTTACCGGGGTTGACCTTGGCATAGGCGACGAACTCCTCGACCGAATTGGCAGGCACTTGTGCGCTGATGGTGAGGAGCAAGGAGGTGCGCGCAATGAATGCGACGGGCGTAAAATCCTTCTGCGGATCGTATTCAATCTGCTTGTTCAAGATCGGCTCAATCACGATCGCCGAGCTTGCGAACAGCAGCGTGTAGCCATCGGGAGGCGCGACCGCAGCGGCCTTGGTGCCGATCGTCGTGCCGCCGCCGGGCTTGTTGTCGATGACGACAGGCTGGCCAAGCTTGGCTTGCAGTTGCTGCGCCAGCAACCGCGCCAGGACGTCGTTCGGCGAGCCCGGCGTGTAGGGCACGATGATCCGCACCGGCTTGCTCGGAAAGCTTTGGGGCTGGGCCGCCAGCGGCTTGCCGATCAGCGCAAGCGCCGCGATGGCGACAACGAATGCGAACTTTCCAGCCGCGAGCCGGCCCATGCCCTGTGCTCCATGGAGAATATTGGCGAAGTTCACGCCCAAAGGAGCACCTGAAAGCCGCCGACGAAAGTGGCCTATCGGCCGCACCTATATCGTGGCGCTGTCGCAGAATCGCGAGCACCGCGCGCAAATCGCAGCGCGCTTGCGAACTACTACTTGCAGAAGCCGATACGTTACAGCAGAGACACTGAGCTGGCGTTGTTCTCCGACGCGAGGCTCGAAGAACCAAACGCCGTAACGGCCTCGCTCAATGAGGCCGTTCGCGTAGCCGCCGATCGAGTGCCGACATGCCCGGCAGCGGGTCGCCAAAGAAAGCTGCTGTAAGGCTTTGCTGGTCTCGCAAGGCCTCCCGCCGATCGCGCTCGGCGAGCGCCAGTGGACTAGGCGCAAAGCTCGGCGAAATCGTTACTTGAGCGGGCTTGTCGCCGCGCGCATTTATACTCAGAAGTTTGGCCATTGTAGTTTCCCCCGTCCGCCTCCCCAAGGCGCCGCGGGCTTAGGGCACGCTAGTACATTGTCCAAACGGTGACGGTAGGCTGTCCAAATTGGGGCACGGAGGGGCAAATAGAAGCGTATGAGCGATTGTGATCTGCTCTGACTGATCGCGAACGGCGATGATCGACGGGGCGTGCATTTCAGCGGGAGGCCGATGGATCGGAGATCGCCAAATTCTCGATGAAGGACCCATTGCAGACATCCGAAGCCGAGCTCTCTTTAAAACGCGTAGGATCGTTTCTTTGCACCTAGGCAGTTGATATTGTTTTGGACGAAGGCGAACACCCCGCGCCAGAAACCGTCGACGCGATCGCCGGCTACGCGAGGTGCATCTTGAAACACGAGCACGGATGAACGGCGTGATCCGGCGGCTGCGGTTGGCTTCGGGCCTCGTCATGTTGGCATACGTGACGACCCATTTCGTCAATCACAGCCTGGGCCTCATTTCGGTCCAGGCCATGGATGGCGCGCTCGAGCACATCTACGAATATTGGGCGTCGCAGTTCGGCGCCGTCCTCCTCTACGGCGCCTTCGCGACCCATTACAGCTTGGCGCTTTGGGCGCTCTGGCTGCGCCGCTCGCTCAAGATGCCGTTTGCCGAGGCGACCCAGCTCGTGCTCGGATTCTCGATTCCGTTTTTTCTCACGGACCACGTCCTCCAGACGCGCGTCGCCGACACCTTCTATGGCGCCGGCGTCGGCTATTACTCGGCGGTGTTGCAGACGTATTTCGTGACCAATCCGCTGCGTGGCGCGCTCCAGTTCACAGTGTTGCTGATCGCCTGGGTCCACGCCATGATTGGACTCTGGTTCTGGCTGCGCCTGAAGCGCTGGTATCCGCGTTGGCAGCCGATCCTCTACGCTTTCGCGCTCTTGCTCCCAACCTTGGCGATTCTGGGCGCGCTCGAGGGCGGCCGGCAGGTCGCAGCAATGGCGGAGGATCCGGCCTGGGTCGCGCAGTTCACGCAGGACCATCCGCGCCCAGCACCGGCGGATGCTGCTTTCCTCGATCAGCTGGTGGTGTGGGTGCGTTACGCCTTCGTGGCGGCGCTGCTCGCCGTTCTGGCTGCGCGCACGGTGCGTTGGTACTGGCAACGCCGGCACGGCGTCGTGCGGCTGACTTATCCGAACGGCCGCGTCGTGCCGATCGTGCGCGGCGTCTCGGTGTTGGAGGCGAGCCGCATGGCCGGCATCCCGCATGCCTCCGTGTGCGGCGGCCGCGGCCGCTGCTCCACCTGCCGCATCAGGGTCGACGGTCCTCCCGAGGCCGTGCTGGTGCCCGCACCCGAAGAGGTGAAGGTGTTGCGCCGCGTGGGTGCGGCACCGGACGTGCGGCTCGCCTGTCAGCTGCGTCCGCACGGAGATTTGCGCGTCACGCCGCTGTTGCCGGCGACCGCGCAGGCGCGCGACGGATTCAGTCGGCCGGGGTATCTCCATGGCGCCGAGCGCGAGATCGCCATCCTGTTTGGCGATCTCAGATCCTTCACCCAGCTCTCGGAAAAGAAGCTGCCCTACGATCTGGTCTTCCTCCTCAATCGCTACTTCGCCGAGACCGGCCATGCGGTCGAGGCCGCTGGCGGCCACATCGACAAGTTCATCGGTGACGGCGTGATGGCGCTGTTCGGCCTCGACAGCGGCGTCGAGGCCGGCTGCCGCCAAGCGCTCGCCGCCGCGAGAGACATGTCCGAACGCATGGAAAGCCTCAATCGCGCGCTGGTCCACGACATATCCGAGCCGCTGCGGATCGGCATCGGCATTCATACCGGGCCGGCCATCGTCGGCGAGATGGGTTACGGCTCGGCGGTGTCGGTCACAGCGGTTGGCGATTGCGTCAATACGGCAAGCCGCGTCGAGGGCCTCACCAAGACCTACGGCTGCGAGCTCGTGATTTCCGAAGCCGTGGCGCTGCGCGCTGGCATCGACGTCGGCGATGCCCCTCGCCATGAGATCGAAATCCGTGGTCGGGTCGAGCGGCTCGTCGTGCGCACGTTTGCGCGGGCCAGAGACCTGCCGGAGCGTGCAGCAGCAAAGAAGGTGAAGCGCGTGGCAGCCGAGTAGCCCTCAGGGGCACTCAGAAGACCCGTTCGCTGCTCATCGCACGTGCGCTTGCTTTGAGGGCTCCGGTCTTGAACGTGGTTGTTCGGAATCAGTTCCAAAGCTGCGGGAAGCCAGGGATTGTTTCCGAAGTGTCGGCGTGGGAACTCTTTTGCAGAAGCGGAATTACTTCAAGGAATTGTTCAATCGAAGAGGTCACCCAATGGGCCGTTATCTTCTTTTGTGGTTGCTCGGCGTTCCCATCCCGATTTTGCTTCTGATCTGGGCCTTTGGCGGGCTCCACTGAACGGCCGGCGGCATTCACCGGCCGCGATCTGACCCGAAAGGGCGGACGCAGATTGCGTCCGCCCTTTGCGCCGATGGAGGCGCTCGCGGTCGACGAGATCCCGACCGGAAGCGGCTGGCAGTACGAGCCGAAGTGGGACGACTTTCGCTGTCTGCTGTTCCGCAACGGACGAAACGTCGTTCTCCAGTCCAAGTCCGGCCGCTCGCTCACGCGCTATTTCCCCGACCTGGTCGAGGCAGCCCTCGCTCTCAAGGCCGACACCTTTGTCCTCGACGGCGAGATCGTGGTGCCGCAGAACGGCACCTTCTCGTTCGACGACTTGCTCCAGCGCATCCATCCGGCGTCGAGTCGCGTGCAAAAGTTAGCGGCAGACACACCGGCGCTGTTGATCGTCTTCGATCTGCTGGCTGACACCGACGGCCGGCCGCTCACGCATCTGCCGCTGCGCGAGCGTCGCGGCAAGCTGGAGGCCTTCGCTGGTCGATATCTCAAAGGCAAGGAAAGAATTCGGCTGTCGCCCGCCACGACCACGCTGAGTGAGGCACAGGCGTGGCTCAAGGACGTGGGTGGCATGCTCGACGGCATCATCGCCAAGCGCTGCGATCTCGACTATCGCTCGGGCGAGCGCACTGGAATGCAGAAGGTCAAGAACTATCGCAGCGCAGACTGCGTGGTCGGGGGTTTCCGATACAACGAGGGCAAACCGGTGGTCGGTTCGCTCTTGCTTGGCCTTTATGGCGAGGACGGGTTACTGCATCATGTCGGCTTCACCTCGACGATTCGCAGCCGCGACAAGAAGGAGCTGACGCGCAAGCTCGAACAATTGATCGCGCCACCCGGGTTTACGGGCAGTGCCCCAGGCGGCCCGAGCCGATGGTCCACCGATCGCTCGGCGCAGTGGCAGTCGCTCAAGCCGAAACTCGTGGTCGAAGTTCGATACGACCATTTTTCCGGACACCGCTTTCGCCACGGAGCGAAGTTCTTGCGCTGGCGGCCCGACAAGTCGCCGCGGCAGTGCACCATGGATCAGGTCGTGCACAAGCAAGCAAACCTGGCGAAGCTGTTGGCATAAAGCCAAGGCTCCATCACTGCCACCAGCGGCGCGAAGCTAGGCTGCATTGGTTCCACAGCACTCTTTCGCATCACGCGCCTTTGAGAGCGCCTGCGATCCGCGACCCGTGGAACCCGCCGAGCGGCTCCCTCGTTCTACCCATGCCAGAGCTTGGCACGCGGGGACCAACAAAAGAGGAACCGTTCGAATGAGGAGTAAGCTTCTGATCAGTACGGCTGCGCTGTTGGCAGGCGTTGCTTTCGCGTCAGCCCAAAGCATGCAGGGCGAACAACGCGGCGGTGCCGCCCAAGGGCAACAGTCGCAATCGTCGCCGCAGCAGGGCCAATCCCAGCAGGCCCCGCAAGGAAAGCAACAGGGCCAATCGCAGCGCGGCCAGAAAGGAGAGACCACAGGCCAAGCGCCCCAAAGTCAGCGCGAACCGGGCGCGCAGCAGGGCAAGGAGGGTCAGTCGCAGCAGCGTAGCCAAAGCCAAAAGCAGCGGGACCAGACCAGCGGTCAAGGTTCGCAACGTCAGGAGGGTCAAACGGGTCAGTCGCAGCAAGGCCAGACCCAGCCCAGCCAAACCCAGCCAAGCCAGACCCAGCCAAGCCAGAGCAAGTCAGGCCAGGCTCCGCAGCAAGGTCAAACCCAGCAGGGGCAAACGACGCAGCAAGGCCAAACCCAGCAAGGACAGGCAGGCCAGGCAGGCGGCAGTGCCAACCTGACGACGGAACAACGCACGCAGGTTCGGCAGACGGTGTTGACCGGCAGCAATGTGCCGCGGGTCAACAACGTTAATTTTGCCCTGAGCGTCGGCACAACCGTGCCGACCAGCGTCCGCGTGGTGGCGGTTCCCCCACCCCTCATCGAGATCTATCCCGAGTGGCGCGGGCACATGTACTTCGTCGTGGGCGATCAGATCATCATCGTCGACCGCAACCACAGGATCATCGCGGTCATCAACGTCTGACCGGATCGGTAGAACGAACTTGGGACGGCCTCCGAGCGGGGGCCGTCCTTTTTCACTGCGGGCGCGCACCGCCGCGCCATCGCAATCGGCGTAAAAAAAGCCCCGCTCGCGCGGGGCTAGTTGTTCGGCGCTGCCGGGCCTATCCCGATCGGCTCGAACCCTTGGCTCGCTGTTCGGCTCTTTCGGCAAGACGCTCATAGTCCTTGGCGATTCGCAGCATCGCTTCCTTCGATTGCGGCTCATTCATCTGCTCCGCGACGCTGCGCGCCTCGCCTGCGCGCTGTCGCCAGTGTTCGGGGTCATTGATGAAGGACGCCGGCATGTCGGCACCTCAGGCGGCGGCTTAGTCTACGCTCGCCTGTTGAAGCTTCGAGCACGCCCACACTAGGCAAACGGGCCGAGGCCGCCTAGCTCCCCAACGTGAATTTTTCAGAGCTCGCTCGTCCCCTCGACGGTACACACGTTGTGACGCGTCGAGTGCTTGCCTAGGGCCGAAGCTTACTTTTGCCGCGGCTCCCGCAAGTCTTCGCCCGCGGTTACGAACTTGCCTTCGAGCTTGGCGCGCACCGCCTCGAGTAACGTGCGGGCGGCGTTGCGCACCTCCTCTTGAACGGCCGAATCGGCGTCGAGATTGGCGTGGCTGGTGGCATAGGGCTTCCAATAACCGATGTAGCGATCGAGTTCTGCCATCGGACCCGCGGCACAAAGGTGCATGAAGCAAAGCCAATCGGAAATGCTCCGTCGCACGTTCTCGACGCCCTCGACGTCTCCATGCACGACGACGGAGAACAGCCGACCCGCGAGATGCCGGGGGTAGTCCCAGCCCTCGAGCTCGATCCGCTTCGCCAGCTCCGCGTCCTTGCCTTGCGTGCGCGTGGGATCGGGATTGCCGCCGTCCGCACAGACGAGACGGTCCATCATCAGCTTGAGCGGCGACGAGACCTGATACCAGTTCACGGGCGTAATAATCATGATGCCGTGGGCCGCGACCCACATCGGGTAGATCTCGTTCATCCAATCTTGCGTCTGGCCGAGTGAATAGTTCGGATAGCATGAGCAGGGCCAGTGGCAGAGGGCGGCGGCCGTGGAGAAGCAGGCCTTGCAGGGATGAATATGGCGCCCGTATTCCGAAGCGAGGCGGCTGAGGTCGAGCAGCTCGATGGCAACGCCCGGCGCGGCGGCGAACACCTCGCGCGCGATTTCTGCCAAGCGATAAGACTTCGACATTTCGCCTGGACAGGTATGCTCGCTGCGCGACGAACAGTTGATGAGCAGAATGGCCGGCTTGGTGCGATCAGCGTGCCGGCGCTGGGCATCGGCGATGGCAGCGCGGGCGGCCAGCCAGTCCACTGAGAGTTCGTAATCCGGGTCGGCAAATTCCGCGCCTGCCTTGCACGTCCGCGGCGCTTTGCGGCTGTGCGAATAGGCATCCCACGCCGCGGCGACGACGCCGTCGAGCTCGCGGGCAAGCGAATCAAACGCGGGATCCTGGAATTGAGCGAGAAAACGCTTGCGGAACTCGTCCTCGTTCAAGCGCGGGCTGGGCATTCCCTTGCGGGGCGTCAACCGCGACATCGGCTCGCTCCTGGCCTAGCGGCCACTCACGCACGCGGCTGCGAGACTGGTGTGGCGCAATCCCGGTTTTGCGGCCTGGCCTCTCGTCGAGCCGGGCCGCAACCGATTAACGCTGCAAGTCTGTGAAAGTTGCGTCCAAGCGCACGTGCAGCAAACCGGTAGCGACGAAGGGCCCGCCCGGGGTCGGGCGAACCAAGTTCCCACTGACCCGTTATCTGTCATGACATTTGCCCGCATGCCGGCAATGCGTGCACGACCGGCGCCGATAGGCCTCCGCGCGCACCTCTTTGGCATCCAGGAACGCAAGCGATGTCCGTCCATAAAGCAATCGATCAAATCGTCGAGGCCTTCATTCCCGAGATGGAAAAAATTTCAAAAATGAAGGAAAGCGAAGAGCAGAAAGAACGCCACTACAAGGCATGGCTGCGGGCCACGTTGCAAAGATTCGCCGCCGACGTGCGCGACATCGAAGTGTCCAAGACAGCAGAGGATTCTCGCGGTGGCGCAGCTTGACCCCGCGCGGCCGCTGCTCGGGACAAGCTCGATAGGACGAAAGCAAAGCGGCGAGTCACACGAGCAATGAGTGCCGAGTCCGGTCCGAAAGAGCGTCGTCCGAAACCGTCCGCGGATCAGGGAGCCGGAAGAACGGGACGACGACACTCACGGATCCGCGACCGCCTCGTGGGTATCCACAGCCGATCACGCCGGCTGATCTCCGAGCACCGCCACAGGCGCAAACTTCGCGACCGGGAAGTATCCGATCGCAGCCGGCAGGGACTCGATTTGCGGTGGCGGCACAAATCCCGGGCGGCGCACTCGCCGACGCAGTGCGTTGGAAGCGGGGTCTGGCAGTGTGCGGTTTTGTCCTGATTGCGGTCTCGGCGCTGATCCTCGCACTATGGCCGAGCTTCTCGCTCGTGTTCGTGGCTGAGATTCTTCACGGCATGAGCGCCGGGCTCGTTGGCCCCGCGATCACCGCGATCAGCCTCGGCATTGCCGGCCGGCATGGAATGTCGTCGCGCATCGGGCGAAATTATCGCTTCGCCGGTGCCGGCAACGCCGCAACGGCCGCCTTCATGGGCGCGCTCGGAGCTTACCTGTCAAACAACGCCATATTCATCGCTGCTGCGCTGTTGTGCATTCCGGCCCTCATCGCGCTTAGCGAAATCCGAGCAAACGAGATCGACTATGCGCGCGCGCGCAATGCCACCAAGCGCGATCACACCCTCGATCTGCAAAGGCTGATCGATTTCAGCAAAAACTGGCGCCTGGTCATTTTCGCGGGCGCGCTGGTCCTGTTTCACCTTTCCAATGCGTCGTTGCTGCCTCTGGTCAGCGAAAATCTGGCGCACAGCAAGATCGCCAACAGCACGCTTGTCATGGCAGGGCTCATCGTGGTCCCGCAGTTGGTGGTCGCGATTCTAGCGCCGTGGATCGGATATTGGTCCGAGCTGTGGGGTCGCAAGCCGCTGCTGCTCGCCGGCTTCGCCATCGAATCTGTGCGCGCGCTGCTGTTCGCATTCGTCTCCGATCCCCTGCTCATGATGGTCGTGCAGTTGCTGGACGGAGTGACCGGCGCGGCCGTGACGGTGTTGACCATCCTGGTGGTCACCGACCTCACCACCGGCACCGGCCGCTTCAATTTGGCGCAGGGCGTGCTTGGTACGATGCGGGGCATCGCGGCGGCGATCGGCACCGGCTCGGTGGGCTTCATCGTACAGCAATTCGGAGACTTCACTGGATTTTTGTTGATGGCGATCGGGCCGGCCAGCGCTGCCGCCCTGATCTGGGCGTTCCTGCCGGAAACGAAGCCGCCGAAATACGTCGATTAAATGTGCCGCAATGCGGCGGGACACAGCGCACGCTCCTTCGCCTGGCTTTGTCGGCCAAACCGCGCAGTCGGCAGGGAACTGCAGGTCGCTGACCACGTTTCCCTGGCACGACTGGAGCAACCTATCCGCGCGCGACCGCGTACTGCTCCGGTCCGAGACCCCGGACCGTCGCCACCGGGGTCTCTTATTGTGAACGGCGACAGCGCCTGCGAGCGGCCAAGCTAGGCGGTACGTCGCTGGCCGTTAACGACGTAAGAGGAATCGCATCCAGTGCGCTCGCGTCGCTCGCCGGCACAGAATTTCCGATTTTCTTGGCCAAAGTGATCGGCGTTACAGCCGTCCCATCAGCACGAGGATGAGAAGGATGATCACGACGAGTCCCAGCCCGCCGGAGGGATAGTAGCCCCACCCCGAACTGTACGGCCAGGACGGGAGAGCGCCGATGAGCAGCAAAATCAAGATAATGAGCAGTATCGTTCCGAGCGACATAGTCGTCTCCATCTGAAAACAACGGGGGGCGCATTTGGTGCTACGCCCCAGATGTCCGCATTACACAACAATTTGCCGGGTTATGAGTTCCAAGGCTCGAATGTCGCTCGCCCAACACTATCGGAACTTCTGCGCTGCCCGCGGCATTACTGACGCGAACTGGGCCGGGTTGCCGAACCGTAGCGGAGGATGTCCGCGCGGCCCACTCACCGTCGCCCGGGGCCATTGCCATGACTATCGCTCATTCGCTTGTAATTTTCGATGTGGAAGGGACGCTCGTCGATAGCAGCGCGCTGACGCTGCGATGCTGGCAGGAGACGCTGCAGTCGTTCGGCTTTGAATTTCCACTCGCCACATTGCAACGACATTCGGGCCAGGATCCGCACGACATGCTGCACGCACTCCTTCCGGGCCCGCATGTCACCCGAGTCGTGCCACGCGTGATCGATGCGCAGGGCCGACGCTATCGCGACAAATACCTGTCGCACGTGAGAGCCTTTCCCGAGGTGCGCGCGCTATTCGAACGCGTGAAGCGCGGACGACAGCTGATCGCCGTTGCCACGAGCTCATCGGCGGACGAACTCGACCGTTACCTCGCGCTGACGAACGTAGGCGATCTCGTCGATGCGCTCGCATGCGGAGATGACGTGCAACACGATAAGCCGGGCTCCGCGCTCATCAAGGTTGCTCTTCTGCGCGCCGGCAAGTTGGCGCCGGAGGATACCATCATGATTGGCGACACTCCCTATGACGCCATCGCGGCGAAGCGTGCGGGGGTCGTCGGGACTATCGGAATGCGGTCCGGAGGCTTTTCGAAGCGCGACCTCGAGGCGAGCGGATGTATCGCGGTCTATCGCGATCCGGCCGATTTGCTGGCCCACTACGAAGAAACCGTCCGCCTGCAGGCCTGACATCCGATGAGGTGCATAGAAAATGGCCCCGAGCGAGCCCGCGGGGGACTCGCTCAAGGCCTCCGCCGCCATCCGGAAAAAGGATCGGCGCGCCTGGCGGGAGATCTACGCGGCGCGGCGGTTCACTTTGCTCTCGGCCATGGCGGTCAGCTTCTTGTCGACCGCTTTCTCCTCATCGAGGTTCTGCTGAAGCAAGGCCGCGCAATCGTGGCGCCCCAGCTCCTTCGCCCAGGCGACTAATGTACCGTAGCGGGTGATCTCATAGTGCTCGACCGCTTGCGCTGCAGCGATGAGCGCCGCATCGAGAACCGATTTGTCCTCGACTTCGCCGGCCACCTCTTCAGCTTCATCGATGATGCCGTCGATGGCGGGACAATCCACCATTCGCGGCGCGTTGCCGTGCAGCTTGAAGACTTGTTCGAGACGCGTCACGTGGTTCTCGGTCTCGCCGAGATGCGCCTCGAAATTCTGCTTGAGCTGCGAATCGGTTGCTTTATCGATCATCTCCGGCAGCGACTGCACGATTTGTTTTTCCGCGTAGTAGATGTCCCGCAACGCATGCACGAACAGGTCATCCATTGTCTTGATGTCTTTCGAGAAGAATCCCATGCGGTTTTTCTCCTTTTCGTTGTTGTGTGTTGTGGGTGCCGAGCCGCGGCTTCCAGTCCTTCGTGCCCACACACTCGTTGTGAGCAACGTGCCAGGCCGCCGCTCGGTTCCTCACATGCGAGCGCCGCATGGCCGGAACTCGCATACGCAGTTCCGCGGAATCCCATCAGGTCGATGCGAAATCGGAACGACGGGCAACTTCTCGTTCCGGCAAATGACCGACTCACAGTTCTCTGGGGCCGCATTGTACGGTGCACGACGCAGGCAAGAGGGCTTTTCGAGTCGAGAGCGTGCGTCTACGCAGCGACGAAGGCAGAAAAGCTTTCAGCAGGCGCGACGGCGCCGTGGCGGCGCGAAGTTGTTGTGTGCGCGGCGCCGCTTCGCACCCGTGGAACGAGGGCTGCGGCGTTCCAACTCTTCGGCAACTTGTCGGAACTCGGCCGCAAGTTCGAGCAACGCCTGCCTCGCGTAGATTTGTGTCGCCTCTTTCGCGAGCCTCAGGCACTCTTCGGCATGCTGTCGGCATTCTTTCGACGTAGGCATGGCGGCGATCCAGTTTGTGCAACGTCCACCCTGGCGGTATCGTTCCGCTTCCACCGCTGTAGATGAACACGGCCGTGTCCGATTCCATCCTCGATAACCCCGAGCACTGGCAGGAGCGCGCCGAGGAGGCCCGCAGCATTGCGGAACAAATGTCAGATCCTGACTCGAAACGGATGATGCTTCGCATCGCCGAGGACTACGAGCGGCTGGCAGCGCACGCCCGGCGCCGGATGAAGGGGTCGGGCGCTCAAAGCTGAGCTGACCCAGGGCTCTTCCGCGCGCTGGGGCCGGACCGGGCATAAATCAAGCGAGAACGATCAGGATCCCGCGGCGGAGATGCGCGCCCGATGGGAACTCCGAATCACGCTCTGCGTTCGATTAGCATCGAGCAGCGTGGCCGGTACCGCCCCCGGCTCACTGGCGCTGCAAGCGCAAATTTGGAGACTGCCGAAAGTTGGAAGATTCTCGTTACACGAGTCAGGAAAATTCGTTTGCAGTTTAGTGCCTCACCCTAAGCAAGGCACCTCGTCTACACTCGGCGCGGTGCAGATGCGATGTCCGGCTCTAGTAACGGCGGCCGAATCGGCCGATCAGAAATCCGATGCCGAGAGCGATCGCGGCGGTCGTGTAGGGGCGCTCCTCGATGGTCGTGCGCAGGAAGTCACCGGCTTCACCGGCGCTCTCGCGGATCGCCTCCGCGGCGTCGGCCGCGGTCTCCTTGGCTTGACCGTAGACCTCCTGCAGGGTGCCTTCCATCTGCCTGGCCTTGCCCTGGAGCTGTGTCTTCACGTCGCCGGTCGCGCGTCCGAGTCCTTCTTCCACTTGGCCGCCAATGTTCTTGGCGCTGCCGCTGATGCGATCGTCAGTCATGATCACAATCCTCCTGAGATTTGTAGCTTCAACGGCCGCAGCCGGTGTGGGTTCCTCCCCGCGTGCAATCGCCACATCGCACGGCTCGAGCGCTCCCAGAGGTCTTCAAGCGGCACGGGCAAGCCGGTGCCGGCCATTCTGCTCGCTGTCGCCCTCCCGCTTGAGGCCGGATCGTTCCATTCCGAGACCGACGGCGAGAATGCCCAGCGCGAGCAGCGGAAGCAGCCGGCGCCAGCCGGCTCCGCGGCTCGCCTGAACTGCACCGGCGACGAGCTTCGGGTCGAACCAGGTCGCCTGCCTGCGCGCCGCCAGCGCCAGCTCGGCACGTTCAATGG
>WNFZ01019319.1_pt1 | contig 16990 bp, 17 predicted proteins | sample 5400081 | NCBI WGS metagenome assembly WNFZ01 (sample SAMN13153365, study PRJNA577476) | soil metagenome | isolation source: 80 cm soil or saprolite under grassland replicate 1 | place: USA:California | collected 2016-06-15 | reverse complement strand
AGTCGTCTCGTTGCCATGGCGAAATTATGCTGCACACCTTTTAGATAACCTTCATTTTCGCTTACCACCTCACCTTGATCTGCTCATCCAGGACGAACTGAATCACCCCTCGTTACTATCTGCTAACGCGCGACCGCATCAGTATCCCGTTATTAGTCTTGTCCACCACTTACGTTGTTCTGAGTTACGTCCAAAGTGGCAAAATGACTTTTATCGCGTGATCGAAAAAAGGTATTTGCAATCCGTCGACGGATTCATATTCAACTCAAAAACAACGCAGAGAGTAGTGAATAACCTAGTGGGGAGTAGCAAGCCTAATATCGTAGCTTATCCTCCCACAGATAGCTTTGGCCAATTAATCTCTGAAAACGAGATTATTGAAAGAGCAAAGAGGGATGAGTTTAGAATTCTGTTTCTCGGCAATGTAATATATCGCAAGGGATTACACACTCTATTAGAAGCGATTAGCAATCAGCGATTAGCGGTTAGGTTAGATGTGGTTGGATCGCTGAATTCTGAACCTGCCTATGCCAAGAAAATCCAGGCATTTGTCGTCGCGAACGATCTTTCATCTGCAGTTGTATTTCATGGCTCCTTGGATAAGGAACTGCTGGCCGCAAAACTTAAGGGAGCTCATGTGCTGGCTGTGCCGTCATCGTACGAGGGATACGGTATTGTCTATCTAGAAGGGATGGGATTCGGCCTCCCCGCTATCGGGACAACTGCCGGAGCGGCAGGAGAAATCATCACAGATGGAGTTGACGGATTCCTGATCGAGCCAGGAGATACTGATTTCCTAGCGAGCAGGCTGAGAGTCTTGAATGAGAAGCGGGAAGTCTTAGTCCGCATGAGTCTGGCTGCGAGGAGCCGATATTTACGTCAGCCGAAGTGGAGTCAGACCGCAGGAGATGTCCATAACTTTTTGCTTTCCGCTTTGTAACAAAACGTCCCGCAGGTTTGTCATTAAAAATATACCTGAACCAAAGGAGTTCGATAGCCACGACTACCAACATGATCGCCGCAATGACTAGTAAATGTCCTATCGATTCGAAGAAGGAGTTGCTACCTTCGGGCCGTTGTCCAGGAACAAAGTTTCCGTCGCCTATTTGAGGAGGCAGCCCGTCTTGAAAATTCTGCGCAGCTTGTGCGCTGTTTGATGAATTAGTGACAGCTATGGTCGCACCAACTACAACGAGCGCTACCATCAAAATAATGAAAATACGACCGATGATCTTCATGCCTTCACCTCGCGTTGATTTGCGACTACGCGCTTTTCAATGAATAAGCCTGAGATGGGTTGAAGGACGTAGCGTTTGATCGTATTGACAAGCCAACTCCAATGCAATGCAAGGTGCAATCCTAGGAGCAGTATGAACAGATCCGCGGTGGTGGAATGCAGGGTGCGCCAAGTAAAACTTTGCGGCAGGGTGATGCCAAGAGATGGTATGGCTACCTGCGAGATCATAATACCCGTAAACATAATCAGGGTCATGTCTATGAATAGCGCGATGTTCAAAATGTAGCTCAGACGCGAACGACCTGCGATTTTCTTGAAGAAGCGATGTGTGATCTCAACGATCCAGTTCCAGTTCAACAATAAGTGGATAATGATGGCACCGATGCCCGCAAGTGAAAGCCATTCGTGAATGGCGATGCCAGTGGAGCGGGGATCTATGACAATCAGAAAGCCGATGAACGCAAGTGTATCCACGAGCAGTTTGATTGCGTTTTGGCTTAAAAATTTCGATTTGCTCATTCGTTTGTCTCCTTTATTGGTCAGCATTGTAATGAGACCCTTCCAGAAGATGGTGATGAACTTGCAAACAAGTTGTGAAGATTATATGAAGTACTTCATATGTCATTCTGCCTGCCCCGTGCAGCAGGCACGGGTGAGCGACTGCAAGGAGCGAAGAATCTCTATTTCATTGAAAGTTGCTTTGTATTACGAGATTCTTCGTCGCTCCGCTCCTCAGAATGACATATCAAAAAGGTGACAAGTGACTGAAACAAATCACAGATTTTTCCGTATAATGAATACAGTACAAAAATGATACATACAACCCAAATCAATGGCCTGACCGTGCAGACAGGCGATATTATCTGCACGATGAATGGCAAACCCGATATTCTACCAGGCGAGTTTTGGCGTCTCGTCGGAAGGCTTGTCCCTGGCGATGTGGATCATGTGGCAATTTATCTTGGTCCGGGTGGTCGCTGTGCTGAGGCAGGCGCATACGGCGTGATTATCTTCGACGTCCATGATGGCATTTGGGACGCTGAATACATGCTGCGCGAGCGAGGTCATCTCGTGGATACGTTTTACGGTGTAGCTTATCCGCTCGCTGGCCGCGGACTCTCCACCGAGATCGAAGAGCAGCTCCGAGCAGATATTGCAGCGTTTTGTCTAGCGCAGGTCGGCAAATCGTATAACTTGAACTTCCTCAATGCGGAAACTGAGGAATCTTTCTATTGCAGTCAACTGGCATATAAGGCTTATCAACGGGTTGGAATCAATTTGAACACTGGTTTGGCAATGGAAGGGCTGCCTGGCACGAATCTGATCGTCTATCCCCAGGAGATTTGGAATGGGTCGATTCATAGGATGGCTGTAACGAGTGAACACTCATCAGTGAGCAGTAGACAGTGATAAGTTACGAGTAATAACTGAACCCGTCTCGATGAGAGGCGGGTTTTTGTTATCTGTCATTTCAGTGCTATAATTCTCTTAAATAATTTATCATCTCGCTTATATCAGCAGTCTTTCGCTGTTTTCGTTTGAGGGAAACTCATTCTTTACAACCGCACGACTTCTGAAGAAAAGGAACATTTTGAACTTCGAACAATTTAATTTGGATTCCCGCCTAATGGTTGGAATCAAAAAGTCAGGCTATGACATCGCCACACCCATTCAGGAAGCAGCCATCCCTGCCGCAATACGTGGACGTGACCTGATCGGTACTGCACAGACAGGCACAGGCAAAACCGCTGCCTTCGTGCTCCCAATTCTGAATAAACTTCTCAAGGAGCCACGCGGTGTGGCACGCGCGCTGATCGTCACACCGACGCGCGAACTAGCCGAGCAAATCAATGACGTGATCCGCGTCCTTTCAGTGGGGACAAAGCTACGAAGCGTGACCATCTACGGGGGAGTGGGAGCGAGTCCGCAGATTAAAGCCTTGAAAGAGGGTGCAGAAATTTTGGTCGCAACCCCGGGCCGTTTGCTCGACCTGCTCAATCAACGTCATGTAAAACTAGATCGCATCGAAATCCTTGTGCTCGATGAAGGCGATCGCATGTTTGATATGGGCTTTCTGCCCGACGTGCGGCGTATTGTCAAGGCTGTACCTACACAACGGCAGACCATGTTGTTCTCAGCCACCTTCCCCGCGGATGTGGAACTGCTCGCCTCGCAAGTGCTCAAGCAACCGCAACGTATTGCGATGGGCATCAGCCGTCCTGCTCACACGGTGACGCACGCGTTGTATCCTGTGCCTGCACATTTGAAGTCCGCGCTGTTGATCGAACTGTTAAAGCGAACGGCTACCGAATCAGTGCTGGTTTTCACGCGCACAAAATATCGTGCACAAAAAGTTGCACAACAAATCTATCGCGCTGGTTTCAAAGTCACGAGTCTGCACGGGGATCGCTCGCAGGGCCAGCGTCAGTCCGCACTCAAGGGATTCAGGGCAGGCACGCACGATATCATGGTAGCTACCGACATCGCCGCGCGCGGCCTCGACGTGGAAAGCATCTCGCACGTCATCAATTACGATATGCCTGACACCGCTGACGCCTACATCCACCGCATTGGACGTACCGGTCGCGCACAACGCACGGGTGACGCCTTTACCCTGGTCACGCCCGAAGACAATGATATGATCCGGACTCTCGAGCGCATCATGGGAGGACCGATCAAACGCGAGACACTGGAAGGATTCAACTACGCGGTTCCCGCGCCGCCGAGATCTGCTCCCGGATTCCGAGGCAGAGGCGCCCCTAGAGATGACTCCCGCCGACCCCCGCGTCCCGCCCCCACACCGACGCGTTACGGAAAGAATCGACTCGCACCGCGGAGAAAGAGGTAATGAGAGAGTCCAATTCCATTAGTGTGATATTTGGTTAAGAGATTCCATTGTTGTCTTGTTGATGAATCAAAAGAGCCTGAGGCTTTCACCTCAGGCTCTTTTCAATGTTAGTTCAGGATGGTAACGTTGGCTGCCTGCAGGCCTTTCGGGCCTTTTTCGACAGTGAATTCAACCTTCTGTCCCTCTTCCAGGTTACGGAAACCATCACCTTGAATGGCAGAGAAATGGACGAAAACGTCCTCTCCACCTTCACGACCAATGAATCCGAAGCCTTTAGAACCGTTGAACCATTTGACCGTACCATTTATACGTTCAGACATTGTGTTTGCCTCCTTTGGCAAAATAATAAGATTTAGGTGTTCTGTTTTGTTCCATCGGAGGCAAAACAAAACAGCCCACAGACATAACTGTGAGCTGTTGCTGTTCTTCTACCAACGCGAACTTACTGTTATCCTACAGCGTTTATAATAACACACTAATTGGAGTACGTCAATCAAAATTCGCGGCAATTTTCGGTTTTCAACTCTCCAGCAGTGTTCTTGGATTGTCACTTGTCGCTCGTGAAACGCATCTTGATGGGAGACGAGCTTTTGTTTTTTAGGTTACCTCTTATTGCATTTGGGATGATTCTCATGTATAACAAAAATAGCTAGCCATCTGACAAAAGGAGATGTTATGACAATGGAGCCTGTCACCCAATGCCTCACTGAAAAAGGTAATCAAGAGAGAAACATACAGATCCATATGCACCTGGAACTTATAACGGCCACAATTATTACAACGGTGGTAACTTCTTCGTGGGTGAAGCCACCAGCCCCGTTATTAAATCAACCTTTAACTTTAAACACGCTATCGCCTCCTGGAACGCCGCAACACCAAAAGGAACGTGGATAGAAATTCAATTCCGCGCGCGGTTCGATAGGCGTTGGAGCAAGTGGTACAGCCTTGGCATTTGGGCGCAAGATCATTCGACCATTGAACGCCACTCGGTCAAAGGCCAGGAAGATTCTGATGGGACCGTAGCAGATGACACTTTCGTGGTTAAAAACAATGAGGTTGCCACATACAAGTTCCAACTTAAGATTCGCCTGTTTAGTGCGGACGGAAAGGGAATCGCCAAAGTGCGAAACGTCTCGGTGGCCTACTCCACAACTATCCCATCTTCTGCCACCGTTTCAGCGGGTAATTCTGCTCTGTGGAATACTCTTTTGGATGTCCCTCCATATTCGCAGATGGTTTATCCCGATGGCGGAGATGTATGGTGCAGCCCGACTTCAGTCTCGATGGTGTTGGCCTTTTGGAACAAGGACACAAGTCCATGCGAACCGCGCGTCCGTGCCACAGTATCGGGAGTATATGACTGGGTCTATGACGGTCACGGCAACTGGTCTTTCAATGCAGCCTATGCCTACACACAGGGATACGAGGCCTATATAGCTCGTCTCAACAGCCTCGCTCAAGCAGAAGAATATATCGCCGCAGGCGTATCTCTGATCCTGTCCGCCGCCTGGAAGGAAGGCGAACTGACAAATCCAGCAACCCATTCCACGAATGGGCATTTGCTCGTGCTTGTTGGGTTTGATCGGGAAGGTAATCTCATCGTCAATGACCCCGCAGCTCCCACAGATGCAGGTGTACGAAGAGTATACCTGCGCTCCGAATTCGAGCCACTCTGGTTGAAATCCTCAGGCGGGACTGCGTACTTAATCTACCCGCAAGGAATGAAGGTACCGGTTTTTCGGATATGATCAGCTCACCTGTCAAAATTCAGTCTATTAAATCAAAAGAGCCTGATGCTTTCACATCAGGCTCTTTTTCAACTTAGTTCAAGACAGTGAATTCAACTTTCTGTCCTTCTTCCAGGTTACGGAAACCATCGCCTTGAATAGCGGAGAAATGGACCAAGTAAAAATCAGACATTCGATGCTTTCTCAAAGTCGTGTAAAATCAGCGCATGATACACATCATTCGAGAAAAAGCTACCAAGCAACAATTACAGGAAATGATGGAAATGCTCCAGACTTATATCAAACTCGCTGTGGACGTTGACAGGAAAATCTTGGCAGGTGGCGGAGCGATGCATGTAGTATGAAAGACTGGACAGCCATTCGAGAACGATACCTGCGCGATGATCTCCCTGTCCGCCTGGGCGGGCTGGCCGCAAATTTAAGCCGCATCAAATCCTTTGCCGGCAATGAAAACAACAAGGCGGTGGTCGAAAGTCTTATTGACGAAAGCAAACATTTTATTGAATGGACAGCCCCCGAAGCTGAAATTGAAACCGCCGCAAAACTGGTTGAACTGCAAGTTGAACTTGCGCGCCTGCAATTCAGATTAGATAAAGTATGGCCAGACACCGATCAACGAAGACAAATTTCTGAAAAATCAAACGCTTGGTCAAAACAAGTCCTAGAGGATTCTGGGTTGTTGAGATAGCCACACTGGTACAAATCAAACTATTTGAATCAAAAGAGCCTGACGCTTTCGCATCAGGCTCTTTTCAATGTTAGTTCAGGTTAGTTCAGAATTGTAACGTTGGCTGCCTGCAGACCCTTCGGGCCTTGCTCGACAGTGAATTCAACTTTCTGCCCCTCTTCCAGGTTACGGAAACCATCACCTTGAATAGCGGAGAAATGGACGAAAACATCCTCTCCACCCTCACGGCCGATGAAGCCGAAGCCTTTGGAACCGTTGAACCATTTGACTGTACCACTTATACGTTCAGACATTGTTTTTGCCTCCTTTGGCAAAGTAAAAAATTTAGGTGTTCTGTTTTGTTCCATCGGAGGCAAACAAAACAGCTCACGAGTATAACTGTGAGCTGTTGCTGTTCTTCTACCAACGCGAACTTACTGTTATCCTACAAGGCTTAGGATAACACACTTATCTGTTATCCTACAAGGCTTAGGATAACATAATAATTTGAGCAAGTCAATGAAATTTGTTGGGCAATGATAAAGATTTATCCAAAAACTTATAAAAGTCATATGCTCATGCGTGCCTGCCCTGTCCCGACCTGGCCTCGACAGGACAGGGCAGGCAGAATGACGTTTCAAATGTATAATCTTCTCACTTTGAATTTCGTTATCAGTAGTGCGGTGGATTGCCTTGGCCCAAATCCACCATTTTAATGGTAAAGACAGGAGCTCGCTTACATGAGAATAGCGGTAATTTCTGACATGCATGGAAATGACTATGCCTTTGAAAAGGTGGAAATTGATATCAAACAACAAGCCGTTGACCGAATTGTCTGTCTCGGCGACGCGGTTCAGGGCGGACCACAACCCGCGGCTATTGTTCAACGTCTGCGCAGGCTTAATTGTCCTACAGTGATGGGGAATGCAGATGCATGGTTGGTCAGCGGTGTAGAAACTGCTGACGAAGGGATTCCACCAGAACGCAAGAAAAAGATGGATGCTATCCGTGTCTGGTCACTATCACAACTCACTGAAGATGACCGTGCATATATTGCCAATTTTCAACCGACAATTACTTTATTCGTGGATGAAGAACTCAAGCTATTATGTTTTCATGGGTCACCTACCTCATTTGACGACGTCATTCTGCCAACGATACCAGAAGAGGAATTCCAGAAATTTCTTGGCCCCTATGCCTCTCATATTTTGACTGGAGGTCATACTCATACTCAGCAAATCCGACGTTTGGGAGAATTCTTCTTTTTCAATCCAGGCAGTGTCGGCTTCGCCTATAGCCATCATCAACCAGATGACTATTTCCGGGCAGACCCATGGGCAGACTATGCCATATTGACTTCGAAAAAAGGTTGGGTGAGCCTCGAATTTCGCCGCGTCCCGTTTGACCCAAATGAACTGATTCGTATCTATGCTCAGAGCGGGCGTCCATTTGCAGAGGATGCAATCGTACAATATCAAACATAACCTCTTAAATTATCCAAATAATATAAAGTTGAAGAAAACTTTCGAATTGAGTTGATATGAACAAATTAATACTCGCAACCGAACATAGTCTTGTAGTGTGTAAACGGGAGAATGGTGAGTGGCGCGAGTCTGTGCGCGGGCTGACCAATCATCACGTGACAAGCGTCATTGCACGTGAAGGCGTAATTCTCGTTGGCACAAGAGACGGTGTTTTTCGCTCAGATGATACAGGTCGCACATGGCATGAGGCGAGGAATGGGTTGAATGTCAAACACGTGCGCTGGATGGCATATCACCCCGATAAATCCGATTTTGAGTTTGCGGGCACGGAACCCGCAAGCATCTTCGTCTCACATGATGGAGGCGAATCCTGGCGCGCATGTCCTGAGGTTGCGCAATTGCGCGACAAACACAAGTGGTCACTGCCCTATTCGCCAGAAGCAGGTTGTGTGCGCGGCTTTGCCTTTCATGGATCGCGCGTTTACGCCGCGGTCGAAGTTGGCGGGGTTCTACGCTCGGATGACAACGGCGAGACCTGGAAACTAGCCGAAGGCAGTGATGGAAACCCCGATCTCGAAGGTCCGCCCGAGCCGTTTATCTATCCAGACGTTCACTCACTGGAAGTCCATCCCTCCTCGCCTGATCTCGTCTACGCGCCTACCGGCGGCGGATTCTATCGCTCAAATGACGGTGGCAAAACCTGGAAACTCCTCTACGATTGTTATTGCCGCGCCGTCTGGGTGGATTCGCTTGATCCAGAACATATCATTTTGAGCCCTGCCGATTACGTGGACACAAATGGCCGGATAGAAGAATCTCATGATGGAGGCCAGACTTGGTCCCTGGCATCGAACGGAATCAAAGTGCCCTGGCGACATAGCATGGTCGAGCGATTCGCACAAGTTGACGATGAGTTGCTGGCCGTATTATCGAATGGGGAATTGCTCAGTGCCCTTTTATCCACCCTTGAATGGCGACGTATCCTGCCGAACATAACAAACGTGAATGCAGTTACCCATATGGGTGAATAACCTAATTTTGATTTGATAGAACAGGCAGTATAATCATTCCCACTCATGAACTTCTTGATCACTGGAGCCGCGGGTTTCCTCGGCTCTTCTCTTGCTAACTCTCTCTCCCGCGAGGGACATCAGGTGCGCGGCCTCGATGACCTCTCGACCGGCGATCCGAAGGCCCTATCCCCTGATGTTCATTTCACGCGCGGAGATGTGAGCGACCGTCCCAAGTTGTGGACTCTCCTACAAGAAGTGGACGTTGTCTATCACCTCGCGGCGCGCGTCTCGGTGCCTGAGTCGATTCTATATCCACGCGATTACAACGCGGTCAACGTTGGCGGCACGGTCGCTTTAATGGAAGCTATGCGGGATGTGGGTGTACGCCGCGTGGTTCTCGCTTCGTCAGGCGCTGTCTATGGTGACATCAGCGAGCAGCCGCTCAAAGAATCTGCGACGCCGAATCCACGCTCACCATATGCAGTCTCAAAACTCGCAGCGGAGTTCTACGTCCGCACGATTGGCGCACTATGGGGTATCGAAACGGTTAGCCTGCGTATTTTCAACGCTTATGGTCCGGGTCAGCACCTGCCAGCTTCTCATCCGCCTGTCGTGCCTCACTTTCTCAGGCAGGCCCAACGCAGTGGAACGCTGGTTGTCCATGGGGAGGGAAACCAGACCCGCGATTATGTCTATGTGGATGACGCGGTCTGTGCGATAGTTGCTGCAGCGACCGCTCCCAACATAAATGGGAGGGTAATCAATGTAGGTTCAGGGACAGAAACCAGTATGCATAACCTGGTCAAAGCTGTGCTAGATGTGACAGGTAGTAATGCAGAAGTAATTTACAATACCCAAACATCCAGCGGCGTCTCCCGCCTCTGCGCGGACCTCAGTCTTGCCAGCCAGAAATTAAATTATCACCCCTCGATCTCTCTTGTGGATGGATTAAGGTTGACTTTGAAGCGCGACCCAAGATTTAGATAAGCACAAAGGATACGAAGGATTCAAACGAAAAACCTTGCTGTTCTTTGTGTCCTAGTATGATGGAGTCCAACGACAAGAGTCGTTGGAATTCCAAAGTCAGGAGACTTTGGACTCCTCTCTCAACTTAGTACCTCGTGTTAAAGAATGCCTCTGCCTCGCGATTTTTATAACCAATCTACTTTAAAAGTGGCGCGTGAATTGATCGGCGCGCGTTTGGTCCGGATCCTAAATGGAGAGAAACTTGTCGGGTTGATTACCGAAACGGAAGCATATGTAGGTAAGACAGATTTGGCCTCCCATGCCAGAGTTGGACTCACTGAGCGCACACGAGTAATGTATGGGCCTCCAGGGCATGCGTATGTATATTTCACCTATGGCAACCATTGGATGTTGAATGTGGCCACCGAGCGAGAAGGATTCCCAGCCGCGGTGCTCATCCGTGCCATCCAGCCTATTGAAGGCGTGGAAATCATGCTGCAACGCCGTCAGGGACGCGACACATTCGGGCCTGGCAAGCTCTGTCAGGCCATGGGGATCACCAAAGCAGAGAATGGAGCCGATTTAACGGAAACAGATTCCGGTCTATGGATTGAAGCGGGAGTTTTTGTTGGGGACAAAAACGTGACGATTGGTCCCCGAGTGGGGTTAAATAAAACACCAGAGCCGTGGCTCTCGAAGCCGTGGAGGTTTTTGGTTAGAGGATGGAAGATAGATCCTGTGTAGCATGGCACTCTCTAGCGCCACGCTACACAAAAATTACGGAGGAACAATGGGTTTACTCGATGGAAAAAATGCACTGATTTTTGGCCTGGCCAATGAACGCTCTATTGCGTGGGGCATCACGCAGGCGTTTAAGCGGGAGGGTGCGAATATTGGTATCAGTTACGCCGGGGAGATGTTAGAACGGCGAGTAAAGCCACTGGCCGAACAGGTAGGATGCAAATGGGTTGAGGAATGTGATGTGACCAAAGATGAACAAATCACTGTGGTGGCAGAGAAGGCCGCGCAGTATTTCGGAAAAATTGACGTCTTGGTCCATTCCGTTGCTTTCGCAGGCCGTGAAGAATTGACCGGCCCCTATTACAACACCAGCCGGGAGGGTTTCAAGAACGCGATGGATATCAGTGTTTTTTCTTTCGTTGCCTTGGCAAAAGCCTTCCACCTTATCTTGAATCCCGGTGCATCGCTCATGTGCCTGACGTATTATGGCTCGGTGAAGGTCGCGCCACATTACAACGTGATGGGCGTTGCGAAAGCCGCGCTTGAATCGTCGACGCGTTATCTAGCGTATGATTTTGGCCCGCAAAAAATCCGTGTTAACGCCATTTCTGCTGGCCCGATCCGTACTCTGGCCGCCGCTGGCGTGGGCGGCTTCCGCGACATGTACAAGCATTTCGCCGACATGTCCCCCATGCGTGAGAATATAACGATTGAGGATGTAGGTAACGCGGCCGTATTTCTTGCTTCTGACCTTTCTGCGAAAATTACTGGCGAAGTTTTATACGTGGATTCGGGCTTCAACACCGTGGGAGTGCAGATGAGTGTGAAGGAAGAGAAAAGCGAGTAATCAGTTTTCAGTGATTAGTAAATCGGGACGTTAATACTCTGTAAGTACAATGTTCACACAGAAAAATCAGCGTCCTTTCCTTTTGGGGTAAAATAATTGTTACATGTTCAAGCGTAATACCTCTTCCACAACTGAAAGCGCCCCCCAGGTCCAGGCTGTTGAGCGTATCACGTCTGTGCTTGGCTCGGGCGTCATCTGGCATGGCTCCATCAACGGCTCGGGGGGCATCCGTATTGAAGGCGCGTTTGAAGGAGAGATTGCGCTGCGCGGCATTCTCGTTGTCGGCGAGACGGGGCGCGTGACCTGCCAGAATGTGCGCGCCAATACGGTCATTGTTGCGGGTGCGGTGCGTGGCAATATTACGACTCAGAAACTGGAAATTCGCGCCACCGGCCGCGTCTGGGGCGATGTGGTTACCACCGCGTTTGTAACGGAAGAAGGCGCGTTCCTGCGCGGTCAAATTCGGATGGAAGAAACGGTCGATCTCGACCTCGAGCCTGCTCCCGAAACCACTCCTTCGGAGGCAGCCCAAGCACAGGCCATTACTCAGGCCACACCAACAGTACAAATTCCCACATCGGCCTCGCAGGGAGAATCTATTCTCGACGCGACGCAAAAGAATTCAAAAAAGAAAAAATAACAGCATGCACGAGTGCGTCGCACCATGTTGAAAAAAATCCTTTTCAGGGTGGATGAATCCTCTTAATGAGATCATTCAATCTGTAAGGTGCAACGCACCTCGCGAAGCCCCGAACAATGCCCGCACGGAAGGGTTTTCTTTTCTTGTCCGTGCTGGGTACCTCACACGCGAAAACGACTTGACGCCCCTAGGGGAACATACAATTAAACATTTGCGCGAACTGCAAAGTAAATTAAGCGATTCGTTCTTCCAAAAAATCGGCCTCCTAATCATCGGCAATGAGGAAGAAGCTTTCTTTCCCATTAAAGCTGGATTGATTGATGTTATTCATTGTTCATCGTGCAAGTACACTGAACGGCTCGAACTCGCGCGCTTTACTAAATCTGTATTTCATCAGGAAGAGCAACTTCCCCTTGAAAAAGTCCTCACTCCCAATTGCAACACTATCGAGTCCTTGGCAATTTTTCTTAGTGTTCCCAAAGCAAAGACTGCCAAAGCCTTAATGTTTACCCGGGTAGCTGACAATAAATTTATCTTCGTCGTCGTGCGCGGGGACATGCAATTGAGTGAAACCAAATTGAAGAAACTTGTCGGAGATATTCGTCCCGCGACTGCGGAAGAAATCAGTAGAGCAGGCGCGTCTGCAGGATACGCATCGCCTATTGGGTTAAAAGACGTATTGATCGTAGTAGATGACTTAATCCTACAATCAAATAATCTTATTGCAGGCGCGAATGAGCTGGGCTATCACTTCAAGAACACAAACTACGGGAGCGAATACACTGCGGACATTGTCTCTGATATTGTTCAAGCACAAGAAGGTGATTTAGCCCTAGCCGAGACATATCATGATGAAACGGGACTTACTCTCCCTAAGCCCGCCGCGCCATTTGATGTGTACCTGATGAACATAGCTGGCAAGGAAATGGACACGCGTGCAAAAGCAGAAGAGATTTATATAACGTTTCAGAACGCAAGTATTTCTGTTTTATTCGATGACCGCGATGAACGCGCAGGAGTCAAATTCAATGATGCGGATTTGATTGGTTGCCCTGTAAGGGTTACGGTTGGGGAAAAAAATCTTAAAGAGGGAATGGTAGAATTGAAGCCGCGTAAAGAGCAAGAAAATAGACGCGTATTCTTCGACAAAGTTGTTGAAGAAGTAAAAATGTATTCTGCTGAACATACTAAGAAAGAAATATGACTTATACAATCCCTATGTCCTCCCCCGACCTGACGGATGCTGACCGCCAGGCAATTATTGATGTGATCAACACGCCCATTTTGAGTATGGGCAAATACACGCCCGCGTTTGAAAATACCTTTTGCGATTTGACCGGAGCAAAACACGCCGTTGCCGTTAGCTCAGGAACAGCAGGGTTGCATTTATGCGTCCGCGCAGCGGGAATCGGTGAAGGTGATCTGGTCATCACAACGCCGTTTTCCTTTGTGGCATCAACAAATGTGTTGCTATTCGAGCGAGCTATTCCTGTTTTTGTTGACGTTGACCCGCGCACTGGAAATATCAATCCTGAATCGGTGGCAGATGCGGCGCGCAATATTGAAAAATATTTACCCCGACGTCTAGTCCCCTTAGGGGATGATAAGACGTCGGACTCCCTAAATAAATTAAAGGCAATCCTGCCCGTAGATGTCTTTGGTCAGCCTGCGGATATGGATGCTATTAATGCAGTTGCTAATGAATATGGATTGACTGTTATTGAAGATTCGTGCGAAGCATTGGGTGCGACGTATAAAGGGAAACAGGCTGGCACATTTGGCGACTTCGGCGTTTTTGCATTCTACCCAAACAAACAAATTACAACAGGCGAAGGCGGTGTCATCATTACAAATGATGATAAAGCTGCAGATCTTATGCGTGCCTTACGCAATCAGGGACGCGCGCCCGGCGATACATGGCTCCAACATACTCATCTCGGTTATAACTATCGCATTGATGAAATGTCCGCTGCTTTGGGTTATATGCAAATGAACCGGTTGGAGGAACTGCTCAGAAAACGGGAGCAGGTCGCGGCCTGGTATGAATCGAGACTATCTGAAGTAGTGGAAGTCGAAATCCCGTCCATCGAATCCAACACAACGAGAATGTCCTGGTTCGTTTATGTTATCCGTTTCGATAAAAGAATTGACCGAGATGACATCGCAAAGAGACTTGAAGCGCGGCGCGTGCCCGTCAGGCCATATTTCCTGCCGATCCATTTGCAGCCATATATGGTTGAAAAGTTTGGATATCAAGAAGGCGATTTCCCAGTCACCGAAGACTTAGGCAAGCGTGGACTAGCCGTACCATTCAGCGGTGTGATGACTGAAGAGCAAGTGGAGTATGTTTGCTCGGTGATTCGTGAGGAAGTAAGGAAATAATATTTTCTGCTGGTCGAGTAGGCGGGTGTCGATATAGTTTTGAGATTACACATTCATAGCCATCGTACACTTGCACCGCACTGCGTGTGGTGCAGTGCAGGTGTCGAGACCAGCAAGTTACATGAAAGGAAAAGATTAGCTGAAAACGTGGTGGTCTCCCTGGCCTGTCGGGCCAGGACAGGCGATACACCCCTCGCACCGTCCTGACGCACGGTGTCAGGAAAGAACACTCGGGGTTACTCGACCACCGATTACAAATAAATTATGAATGTTGGACATTTTCCCCCACCCAAACGACGCGGTCTGTTAGTTCTTACCTTAATCATTCTTGTGCTGGCTGGCATTGCTGCGCTTGGATTCTTAAATTTATCGCGTGCCCCAGTCGGCCCGACGTTTTTAATTTCATTACTTACCGCGTTACTGGCCTTCACACCAATACCCTTCCTCGGTTATCGCATCTACTCGCTATGGCGTGCAGATTATCACCTTGACCGTGATAGCCTTGCACTCAGTTGGGGTTTGCGCGTTGAAGACGTACCACTCTCAGATATTGAGTGGATTCGACCAGCGGCTGATCTCACGCGTCCGCTTTCTTTACCATCCTTTGCTATTCCCGGCGCACTGATTGGAATGCGCCGTCATCCTGATTTGGGAGTAGTTGAATTTCTCGCTTCCGATGCCGGAAAACTTTTACTGGTTGCAACAGCAAAACGTGTCTTTGCCATTTCACCAGAAAACCCTGCGGCACTCGCGCAAACTTTCGCCCGTGCAACAGAGCTAGGAAGCCTTATACCCGCGGAAGCAAAGTCAGTGTATCCCTCATTCGTCATTACACAAGCCTGGGGAAACGGTCTTGTCCGTTATCTGTGGTTAAGCGGGTTGTTTCTCAATATTGGTTTATTTGTTTGGGCTAGTTTAGTCATACCATCCACACCGCGTGTAGCGTTCGGCCTTCAATTTGCGCAAGGCAAGCTTGAGACTGTTCCCTCCACGCAATTGATCCTTCTCCCCGTTGCAAGCCTGGTTCTTTTTATCGGTGGCTGGCTTGCAGGTTTGTACTTCTATCGCTGGGATAAAGAACGCGTGCTGGCTTTTGTCGTCTGGGCATCAAGTACGCTGACAGGTCTTCTCTTCCTCATCGCGATGATGTTCATTGTTACAACACCAGTCTAAGCACAACACTACAGATTGCGTCATACAAAATACACAACTCGTAACATGCCCATCGCCTACCAACTCCCTCTGGGCATCCTGCTCGCCCTGTTTATCGCCTATATTTCATACCGTGCACACAGTTTGAATAAAAGCGGTGCGGTTGCTGCAACGTTCGTTGGCACGATTATCTTTGGCATCGGCGGGTTGTGGTGGGCAATCCTATTGCTCACTTTTTTTATTACCTCGTCCATGCTCAGCCGTGTATTCAAAAATCGCAAACAGAGTTTCAACGAAAAATATTCAAAAGGAAATGAGCGCGATGCAGGCCAGGTCTTTGGCAACGGTGGTATTGCAACGCTCTTCGCCGCGCTTCACTTTTTTTATCCCGAAGCTGTATGGCCCTGGATGGGTTTTGCTGCGTCTCTTGCGGCGGTTAATGCGGATACCTGGGCAACTGAACTGGGCGTATTAAATCCACATCCGCCGCGCATGATAACGGACTTGGGGAAAATTGTAGAAAAAGGGACATCAGGTGGAATCTCGTTAACTGGCACAATCGCGTCCCTTGCAGGCGCGGCTTTAATCGGCATTCTCGCATCACTCCTCGGCCCTCAAACCGCTTCCATCAAAACAGCTTTCATCGTCACGCTAGCAGGTCTCGCAGGTTCGCTCTTCGACTCTCTCCTTGGCGCGACAGTCCAAGCCATGTACTTTTGTCCGAAAGATCATAAGGAAACCGAGAAACATCCCCTCCATACCTGCGGTACACAGACAATCCATATTCGTGGCTGGAAATGGCTAAATAATGACTGGGTCAATTTTGCATGTGGGTTGTTTGGAGTACTCGTTGCGCTGATGATTCTTTAAACAGGAAAAAGATGTTCAAGAAGGTAATTTCGATTACTATCATCGTCGGCAACATTATTGTTATTGCTGGCCTAGCCCTCCTAGCCTATCTCGGTTTCTACAACCGCTATTGGGCTGATGACTGGTGTTATAGTGCCGACGCGCGCACGCTTGGCACAGTCGGCGCGACCATGCAGTACTTTGACACGGAGACGACTGGCTATTCATCGAATCGTTACTCGCTGACGTTCTTCTCTGCCTTCATTGAAAACACACTGGGCATGTTCGGCAATCAAATTGTTGCCATCACGACAATTGCTTTCTGGCTCTTTGGTTCGTTTTGGATCGGGCGGAATCTCTCGCGGTTGATACAACCTTTGCCAGCGAGTGTCATTTTGTTTATCTCTGGACTTTTA
>WNFZ01002617.1_pt1 | contig 17017 bp, 20 predicted proteins | sample 5400081 | NCBI WGS metagenome assembly WNFZ01 (sample SAMN13153365, study PRJNA577476) | soil metagenome | isolation source: 80 cm soil or saprolite under grassland replicate 1 | place: USA:California | collected 2016-06-15 | reverse complement strand
GAACGTAGAAATCATAAAGCGCCCGAGAAATGATCATGTCAGCCTCGACAAACGTAATGTCGTCTCCGTCACTGAAACGCTGCAAGAGCGCGGCTTCCAGATCACTAAAGTGAGCGCCGCTCTTCATTTGTTCATAAAGGCTTCTCAGCGCTTCGACTCGAGCAAGGTCAAGCTCTGTTTTCCCTTGTTGCGGCGATTCAATTTTTACCGATGGGCGGGAGGTTTTTTCTTTGGTAAGGCGGGAATCGCGTCTACTGTTGGTTCTTCGTGCTTCGCCTGGCTGCAGGAAAAAAGTTAACAGGAAAACCGCGATCACGGCGAGAAGAAGCAAACCTCTATAGCGAAACATGGAGCCTCCTTCGTTAGGACGTTTCGTATTCGGCAAAAGGGAGTGCCATTCGGTAGAACTATCACAAGAATCATCCGCGTCGAATTCGCTCCGCTGTGGAGTTGTTACAGAAGACGCCGAAGATGGCGAGGTGTGGTGGCTCGGAACGTGGCCTACGAAAGCGAGTAGTGAGCCTTTTGTAGATGCTCAATTCTCTCCGTCGTCGTTTACGTCGGCCCTGGGAGTTCCGATATCAGGAATCTGATAGGTCGCCTACTACACTGTAGTTACGTTAAGAAATACCTTCTACGAAGACAGTTCACCAGTGAGCAGTATGAATTGGACAGATGTTGTCAATCGTCGTGCCACGAATGCGGATGTCACTTTAGGCCGGTTTTTCTGAAATTGTTGTCCAACTTCAGTTAATAAATCCACGATCGGGACTAACATTCTAGAATTCAGAATTGTTAAGTGACTCTCAGGCGCTACGGTAACGACCTATTCAAATCGGGCTCAGCAAAAGCAAAACCAAAAAAACGGTCGACAAGAGCGTGGTGATTGGCGTTGAACAGCTTCGGGTACGTTGAATTGCCAGCTGACAGGAATTTGTGGCGGCTTAGGAGAACTTTTTCTTGACAGCCCCTTAATAGAACCCCTCGCGGTTCTGTATTGAGTGGCAACCAAACTAATCTCTGTTTCAGTCGGGCGGAATGAGTTCTGACACCGTCTCGGCCGCGGATGGCGCCCTCATTCCCTTCAAAATCGCGCCACGCAAAATCGGCAATCTGCAATCGGAAATCGGCAATGTCTTTGGTGCCCCCGCAGGGATTCGAACCCCGAACCAACAGATTATGAGACGGTTTGAGGGGCATCAACAAGGCGAGACGAAACGAGATAACCCCGTATTTACCGAATCCGCAGCCGTCAAAGTTAGTTAGGTCTTGTTACGTAAAATCACGCCATCGCGCCATCTGGGAGGGATACACGTTCTGCGGTCACCCACAGGTCTTGTTGCTTTGCTTTCGTGCTTCTTCGGTGAGACGCAAGAATACTTGTTCGAGAGATTCCCGCTTAGGCGAAAGCTCCGTCACGCGGAAGCCATGCTGGACCAGCAAGGCGTTGACGCGTGGGATTTCTTCTTCGACCTTGACGTAAAGAGATTGGTCGCCGTTGCGGCTCAGGAAAAGCCGCGGGTCCCTCGAAAGCAGCTTGAAGGCGTCCTCTACTCTATCGACTTTCAACCTGATCCAGTGGTCCTTCGCGATCAAATCCTCAACCGGGCCCTGGTAGAGCAGACGGCCTGCGTCAATGATCGCCACCCGGTTGCAGATTTGCTCAACCTCATGAAGCAGATGACTGGTTCATCCACGAGATTGAGCGCGCCCGGATACAGTTGCAGATCGCCCCAACCCACGAAGCACAGCCCGACCAACAAATTCAATCCGATAAAGAAAGCGACTAACAAGTACGTATAGAAAGCTACGACCAGGAATTTCGAGAGCAGCAGCGAAACCCGAGAGACCGGCCGCACGCAGATCATGCGGAGCGTGCCGGCCTGTCGTTCGCCGGCGATTTGCGCGCCCGCGGTCATCGCCCCAAATATTGGGAGCAATAAGCTGAAGGAAAACATCACCGAGTAGAGCGCGAAGGTCAGGCCGTTGAAGTAAACTCTTCGATTCGTAGGTGTATTTGAACTGCGACGTTACCTGTTCACCGGCTTTGCGCTCGGCGTAAGAGTAGAATCCCCACAGCATCAACGCCACGAATGCCGTCAGTGCGATGGAGGAGAGAAAGAAACTCCTGGAACGGATCAGTTTCAGGAATTCAAGTTTCAGTTGCGTAAGCATTCTTCTTTGGTGGTTCCAGCCCTAGAATACGATAACTTTATGAGGAGATTGAACCACGAGGAAGAGCCACAGCGCTCTCTGTGGTCATCCACAATGGCAACCTTGGACTTGAAGCACTAGGCCGTAACATTTCTTGATTTAATTACTGCCCAGTGTGTCAGGGCTCATAAGGGCCTTCAGCGTAACGACTGAGTGCTTCGGCAAGCGGTGCCATGTGCTCATGGTATCGGAGTACTCTATGATAATGACCCGCCGCGACCTGTTTCTCACCATAGGACTCATAGAAGGGAGGCTGCTCACAAGCGTACTCACCTGAACCTGGGCCAACCGGACGCAGGCATTCCACTCTAAGTGCCGCAATTGATGTTTGCTCCACCGCCGCCTGGACCTCGCCGGCAAGTTCAGTATATCCCTTCGCTGCCGCTATTTTTCGTGCAAAGGCAGCGTCGTCCAGGATGCGGCAAACTCCATCGACACGGAGCGGTTCGTGACAGTGGGTCGGTTGGTTGATAATAGAGAACTCAAGATTCCCAACGCGATGTCCTCTCGAGCGTCGGGCAGCAGTTACTGCCGCATTAATTACCAGACGACAGACGTCATGCACTGGGTTGTAACCTTCGAAAGCATCGCCAGTAACATAGTCAATTCGCTCAACGACGAACGCTTCACAAAGTTCCCTCGCGAGTGCAATGAAGAGATCGAAATCGTGGTTTAGGATGGCTGCATATGCTCCAACATCCGTGAGGCGTCCATAAATGGGGCCACATTTCGCGCCAGTCTGATTAAGTATCTTTGTGGTTGAAGCCAGCCTTGATTGGTTCGACCGCCCCGACCCATCGGTAAATACGAAGACAAGTGGATTCATTACTTCGAGCCAACCGTGAACCAGCAGTTCGTGACCGGGATGGCCTATTACGACAGCAGTGCGCACATGTGGCAGAGACAAACCGAAAGTTTCCGAGAAATCGTCCATTTCCCCTTCCCTGTCAATATGTGAATGTTCCAGCATCTTGAATATGAGTTCTAATTAGATTTTACGGTTGATGCCGATGCTGGATAGGCGTTCTACGAGATAAGTTTTATGGAAATGGTCTTCGTCGAAAACCGTTTTCTCAGACGGTGACTGCACGAATCGGTGTCCTTCCTGCATGGAATCATAGTGTATATGCCATCCTCGGGCCCTCTCTTCGGGATTCCATCTGGCTTTCCGCTCGCGAAAGACTTTCTTCTCTCCATGTCTTTGTGATCTGAAGGAATAGTGCTTTAACAAAAACTTAAAGGGATAAACCCGGCGTCCATCGAATAGTACATCATGTCCGGCCGATGCAATCGTTGAGATCGGTTGCCCGCAATTCTTCCAAGCTTTTCTTTGGCTCGGATGGGATAAGTTCTTAAAGTCAAAGTGCTTGAAGTAGGCTTCATGATCCATGCCCATCTCGAACTCATCATCCACTGGACAAAACTCAATAATCGTATGATCTACACAGTTGAAGCCCGCCTGGTCCACGAAATAAAGAGCATCTCTGTAGCTTACCCCCGGCCATGGAGACACCAACACTTCGTCAGCGCCGCGTCGAATAAACCAGTCGGCCTCGATCTCTCTGGAGAGCGCCTCCATGCGTTGGAGCATGGCTCCCCAATCGAAATATTTTGATGGCCCATCTTTAGGGTATCTTTCGACAGTGACCGGGAGCCGGCTTTCCAAATCCTTCGCCAAATCATAGGTGGCGTCTGTGGACCAGTTCTCGAGAATGTGCACACTGATCCCCTGGTCAGTCCACTTCTTAATCGATTGAACTATGATGTCTTCTTCGTTGAACGCGGCCATGAACGCAACTACCCGAAAATCGAGGGGGGTGGTCTCCCTTATTTGCTTAGCATTAGCATCGTTCGTAATCATCGCCAGGATTGTTTTCTTTTCGTAATTGACATTATCGCTTGCTGTCCATCCGATGAACTCAAGACGGAATCCTTCAGACCTCAGCATTTGCTCAAGCTCTATCAGATTCCACCTGCCCGTGTGAGTGAGAGTTGTGGGGAATCCACAGGCTCGATTTAGATCCCTGTCGCTACTTGTCAAAATACAAACCGGCGCTTGATCGAGCAGGATCTTCAGGTTACTTAACAATGACTCAGAGTTATCAAATTGATCCAAATCTTTGCAGACGACGACCGCACGCTTCAGAACCCCCTCGGGCAGCGAGAGTGTGGCAGCGAAATTCACGCTTTCGTCCAGCCAGGTCCCGAATCCGTATTGGTGGAGGTAAAAATGCAGGTCGGCGCCGGGGACGATTCCGATGATCTTAAACTTGGGATAGAGATGTATCAGATCTTTTGCACTTGGCCGATCAATTGTTATGACGTGAGTGCAGCCGAACCGCTCAGCAAGGTAAGCCGCAAATGCATAGACATCAGGCTGTGACTGGATCTGAGGAACTGACCAGGAGTTGAATAACAGCCTTAGTCCATAGCCTGGACTTTGAGAGATGGTTTGTGCGGTGCCGATGGTGCGCGAAATATGGCTGGAAAGCGGGTGTAAGAACTTTCTCAGCCTTGAATTCCGATTACTCAACATTGCCTAAACTTCTTACCCTTGTTTGTCGATTCTTCGCTATATCTGCGCAGGAGATATACTCGGGCTCGCTAGTTGATTGGTGCCCCTGCCGGGATTCGAACCCCGAACCAACAGATTATGAGACGGTTTGAGGGCCTCAACGAAGTTGGACCAAGCAAGATGTGGCAGTATTTACCGAATCCGCAGCCGTCAAAGTTAGTTACATCTTGCTACGTCAGAGTACGTGATCGCGCCATAATCGCGCCATCTAAGGCCAACCTTTGCTTATTATGAAAGTCTGACGCTAGCCAACAAAACACTGATTCTGTGCGTTCTCTTAATAATCATTTCGGCGCTGACCGCGATGATCGCATAAGGTACCTTTCCACCAGAGTCGACAGATGACCCTTCGGAGCTTGCCCGGCGTAGGGTTTGGCGAGTCGTTCACCGCTCAATTTCTCGAAGTCGCTCCTCCGCTTTGGAGTGGCCCAGATGAGCAGCTTTCCTGAGATACCTTTTGGCTTCCACCGTTCGTCCCCAATAAAGCAGATGCTTGCCCAAATGGTAGTTGTTTAACTTACGATACTGCTCTTCAGCCGCTTTCAGCCTTCTGAGAGTCCACAGCCCATTTGCCAGATACGCCCTAGACCATCCGTCATCAGGGTCATAGCCGACCGCTTTTCTTAGGAGCCTTACCGATTCCCTTGTTCTATCGTTCTGGCCCGAGCCCGACAATAACTGGCCCAATTCTGCAGAAGCCAATGAATTTTTCGATCAATCTCGATCGCCCGTCTAAGATGTTTCTCCGCAAGATTTGATTTACCTTTCAGCCGATAGATGTAGCCGAGATTGTAATGGGCCTCTTCGTAATCAGGATCGACCTTCAGAGCTTTGCGAAGGCATTCTTCCGCTTCTTCATTCCGGTTCAGACGTCCGAGCACTGAGCCAAGCAATACCCAGGTAATCGGGCATTGCTTGATAGCGAGGGATTGTTTGCTAGTTCTTGCAAGAATGAGGCGGAAGCTCTCTTACTTCGCCACCAAAGAACTCTCTGTGCACATTCCGGCAGTTTCAGAAGCTGACCGTCGCCGCTACGAAGGAGGAATCAAATCAGCGGTTACTCGCAAAATGCCAACGATCGTTGTTCATCTTACTCGGGAAACTACTTTTACGAGTGGTACAAATTGTCGGCAGGGCAATTGGTTTCGCTCGAGTGCTTTGGTGATGCTTCAGTGTCGCTTTTTGGAATGGCCAGCTTTCATCAGAGTGGTTATGTCAGAGAAGCGGCAATCAAGAGACTCGATCAGATTACTAGCGGTGCCGAACTGCCATTTCTCATCTTAGATCTCGACGCTCTCGACGCTCAAAACCGCTCATTAGTAGACCATTGACTAAGTAAGGCAAAGGTTTCCAGAGATCTCTCCCCTAACTCCCGGTCACATCTTTGATGACCGAGGCAACCTTCAAGTGGCTACGCTGCAGGTTAATCGTTATCAGGGCTACCAGCAATCAACGGGTAAGTGAATCCCGCCAGCGTCGCTCCGACTATTGGTGCGACCCAGAACAGCCAAAGCTGCGCTATGGCCCAACCGCCGACAAACAATGCCGGGCCCGAGCTGCGCGCGGGATTAACCGAGGTATTTGTGACTGGAATACTGATCAGGTGAAGGAATCTCGGACATAGTGATCTCCTTTTAATTTAGTCGGCCAGTAGCGCCTACAATTCAAACCAAGCCACTCATTAAGATAGGATTGCGACAAAAGAATCCCAAGCTGATTAACTGAGTGTCGGTTTTCTCACCCGCGCCGCAGCCCGCCCAGGGCCTGGTCGCACAGCGAGCCTTAGGCCAAACTCAGACCGTATGTTTAATCAGCAAGACTTCATTCCCAGGCTCGTTGAAGATCAGTTCATCAACGAGTTGCTGAGCCAACAGAATACCAAAACCGCCGGGTCGCATGCCTTGAGCCATGCGATATTCAATATGTCCTAAAGGATTCTCCGGGGAATTGGACGCAGCTGCGTGTGGCAATGCCTTGCCGCGGAAGCCGGGGCCTGGATCTCGAAAGTGATATACAATCGCACGCTGTGTATGGACGGCCGCTACTTCAACTACTTTTTCAGGATCGAAGCCAGCACCGTGTTCCATAGCGTTCAACAGGATTTCGCGGAACGCTGTGAGCAATGTGGACCGATCCGAGTCCGGTAAATCCGATCTGAGTTCGGTCATGAAACGAACCAATCGTTCGGCGGTCAACATCTGGCAGGTTACACGCAAGGCGATCCAGTCTGGCTGCGCCGACAGCACCTCAATGCAGTTTCGCCAATCACCGCCTTGAAGCGCACGTTCGATCATCCCGGCTACTTCAGCCACGTCGAACGGACGACTGAAACACGCAAACACGCGGGCGCGCAGCGCGGCAATCACATCTTCTGGAGTAGCTTCCGGAGCGAGGATTATCGTCCTCAGTCCCGGTCGAATGCCTTCCATCTCAGTAACGAGCGAGAGGTCCTCCTTAATGGTGCTCCTGGGACTCGTCAAGACTACATCGAATGCCTTCAGGCGCAAGTGCTGCAATGCATCAGCGTCTCCTTCAGCAACTTCAACTGAGCAGGAACGAAGTTGCAGAGACTGTTCCAGTCCGGTCACAGCTGCCGGATCGTCGCGGATTATCAGAATTCTCTGCATTGCGGATAGACCACTAAGTTCAGAATCTCCACGTCTGGCTCAAAGGTCGGAAGCACACTCGGAATGGCGGTCAACCTTAGCTTTAAAAGCCCGGCGGCGTCAGCATGGTTGACGCTGTGGTTCAGTTGTGCGACGACGTCCTCCGAGTACCGGGGTGTCAATTCTTGCTGCGCGTTAGGGAGTCATTTTTACACGCGCGTTTTCAATAAGTCCACGTGTTTATTTGCGAATTGCCGTTGTCCTGGATATGGAGTATGCGAGGCGTTCCGCGCGGCCCAAGACCAAGCACGAAAGACAACCCTGTCGGGCTCACGAGTCGGCAGATGGAAGTGCTTGCGTTGATGACTGATGGATTAGGCAACGCCGAAATTGCCGACCGCTTGTTTATCTCGCTCAAGACAGTTGACCATCCCGTTTCCGCCATACTATCAAAGCTTGACGCGCGCACCCGCGTCGAAGCCGTGTTGGTTGCTCTGCAATCAGGCCTTATAAATCAAAATAGGGAACCCTCAGCTCCAAAATAGGGAATAGCTCCGATTCGCAATCAGGCCCGCCTTTGTATATTCCTGTCCGCGTTTAGAAACGCAGATACAAAGGAATTTGGAGGAACTGCCATGCCGCGTTACATGGTTGAACGAAGCTTTCCGGAACGACTGAAGATTCCCGTCAACGAGGAAGGGGCAAAAATGTGTCGGTTGGTTGTGCTGAATAATGAAGAAGACAGTGTGACCTGGATTCATTCCTACGTCAGTGAAGACGGGATGAAGAGCTACTGCGCGTATGATGCGCCGTCGCCGGAGGCCATTCGGCGCACAGCCAGACGGAACAACCTACCTGTGGATCGCATCACAGAGGTTCGCGTTCTTGACCCCTACTTCTATCACTAATTGGCGCTCGAGCCTGCTGATCTGATTGCCCTCATCACGTCGGTTTCAGGGCAGCAGGATTTAAGACACACAGGTTGTCAGGGGAGCTTAACGATGAATGCATCATTACTCACTGTTCACGATAGCATTTCGAGCGTTATGCCTGCGGTTTCCGCTCCGCGTCCCAAATGGACTTTAACGCAGGAAGCGTTTGATAGATTGCTGGCCTCCCTGGGAGGAGATCGGGAGAGCGCTGGCGAGCAATATCTTGAGACTCGCAGCAAATTGGTGCGGTTCTTTGAATGGCGCGGCTGCCCCTTCCCTGAAGATCATGCCGACGAAACGATTAACCGGGTCGCCAAAAGGCTGGTTGAAGGCGAAGAGATTCTCAATCCGCCCAGTTACTACCTCGGAGTAGCGCGAATGCTTCTTTTGGAGATCAACAAAGAAAGCGTCAGGCAGCAGCAAGCGCTAAGGGAATTACCAAGCTCAATGATCACATCGAATCAGTCTGATGAGTCTGAAGCGCGTATCGATTGTCTGCGGCAGTGCTTGCGACAGCTTTCCTCGGACAACCGCGAATTAATTCTCCAATACTACCACGGAGAGAAGGCCGTGAAGATAGATAGCAGGAAGAAATTGGCTGAGCGGTTTGGAGTTCCGATCAATACGCTGAGAATGCGAGCCCTTCGAATAAGAGAAAATCTTCAGCGACGCGTCGAGAATTGCCAAAAACGGTGCAAGTCGAATTGTACTGATAACTTTGGCCATTCCTATTTCAAGGTGGAAAGACAAGAACAACAGAGACAACCCTACAGGCAAAAGGGTGCCGGCACGATACCTGTTGAGAGATTTGATGGAGGAGGAGCAGCTCGAGGTAGAAGACCGAGCGCTCCAAGGCAAACAGCACCTCTGGGATCTAGGTCAAGACGCTCGGCGGCTTAACTCAGTCATCATCGCACCCGGTGATTCCGCACCGCGTTACCGGAAGCGCGGGATATTAGAAAGAGGAAATTATGTTTAACCTGCGCTGAATCTGCATCAGTACCAGTCGAGGGCTTTCTAAACGCGAGGCGTCGGACGTATTCAAGCTAACTCACGAAGCGTAGAGCTAAGAACCCTCGCTGTTTTATTGGTGCCCCCGCAGGGATTCGAACCCCGAACCAACAGATTATGAGACCTGTTGAAGGGCATCAATGAAGTTGGACCAAGCAAGATGTAACAGTATTTACCGAATCCGCAGCCGTCAAAGTTAGTTACATCCTGTTACGTCAGAGCACGCCATCGCGCCATAATCGCGCCATCATGTCGATACAGCCGTCACGATACCTTTCGGCAATCCTATCGAGGCCGATCGTCCCCTTCAACTTTGAAGCGTTCCCATTCGTGCCACCGCCACCGTCAATCACGTTGTGTGAGAGATCAAACTTTGCGGTGCTTTGCGGTGCAGGGTTGCTGGCAATCATTATCGGGGTCTTACTTTCCCCTGACACACTCCGCGCCGGTGCGAGCAGCTGGTGTATCTAAGGTGTCTCGCTCGTCGCCATTGGTCCACTTCCCTAGCTCTGTGCAGAACAAGTTTGAGAGAACCGACTTGCCGTCTTTTCGTTGAATCGGAATTCAGGGAGCAACCGCAACTTGCATGTGCGCTGTGCTGAAAGTATTGAATTGCTGAAGCACCGGAAACCCCGTCGAGCCGCCGCCGATGAGTAGACCCAACTCATTGTCCGGGTGGGTCGTGAGCGTGAGGTTTGCGCTGCCGACGTAGATAGGGCCTGAAGCAGATTCGGCGCGGGCCGGGCGTGCGAGGGTCATAACTAGCAGCGCGGCCAGGGCCACGCTCAGCGCTAGTCAAACTAATCTTTAGCTTGGGCTCGCTCCGTTCTGGGTTCTTCTCCAGGTAAAACCCCGCCAGCGACAGGCACTGGTTACGGACGCTATGAATATTCCGCGAGGTTTACTCCGGTCTATTGCTCGAGGTCCCCGTCGTTGTTGTACTTTATTTAGCCGCCTTTTGGTTGACTACCGCACACAAAAAGTAGGAATCGGTATCAATCTCGACCGCCACGGGTGACCCATCCGGAAGCGTCAGGGCAAGCAAAGCATCTACGGTCGCTTCTGACTTCGCCGGAAGGTGGCTCGCATAAGCCGCGGCGACCGCAGTGTCATTCGCTGGGTCTCCTCCGGTGATGAATGAATAGGCGGGCGCCACCGCAAACACATGCCATAAGGTTCGGAATTCGCCATGCCCCGGATCTGAGGGTATCGAATCAAGAACATGATCATGAAAATCGTCAAACGTAACACCATCGCCGCCGTGGTCGCACGGATTGCACTGCGGCGGAGCAACGCCCAGCGATTCCCAGTCTATCGGATAGACTACGAGATAGAGATCGGCCTGTGCCTGGTGCGGCGCGTTTTGGGAAACTTCGATTGCGTTGATCGTAACGCTTTTGCCGTTGGCGTAAGCTGGCTCGTATTCTGGTTGACCTGCGGACACGCCGCTGACCAGCACGAGGGTAAGAATGATGAGCGCCAGACTCAATGCCGGCGCAATGCGCTTGCTCAGTTTTCTCTTCATGGTTAGCTCCTTTTTGGTTGAATCGCAATCACCGAGATCGCAAAAGATCAGTTGGGGGAATAAAACTTGGGGAGGGTAAAACTATTGGCGATCATGGCCGTCTTTATTGCACTCCACCATCTTCGTCCGGATTGGGCTCGAACAGTTATCGGATTCTTTTCCAGGAAAAACCCGGCCGTGGTCGAGGACGTTTCGCAGCCTTTCTTTTTGAGCGCTGAGATTCGGGTCTCCCGCACCCTGGGCGTTCGCCGCGCCGACGACCGCTCCCGCCGCTGCCAGACCCACCAGCACCTACGTCGTGATAACTTTTCCATCTCGCACCGCCTTTGTGCTTTTCCGTGTGTCGAATTAGCCTTCACACACTTCGGCGAAAAGCGACTCGAAATCCCATCACGCACCGAAGAAATATTTTGGTATTGAGCCCGTTCTCGCTCTGATTCACGCCGGGGCTCCGGAGACCTTGTGGAAACGGAATGCACTCCGACTTACGCTGGGCTGGAATTAGCTAAGGCTTTCGGCGTAAGAGTCGAGTGCTTTTGGGAGGTGCTATAATCCCCGGTGAACACGCGGGGTAATTTGGCCAAATCAAGTAGACAAAATGGCGAGCCTTCTCCAGAGGAAATCACCGGCCTGCTGCTCGATTGGGGCAACGGCGATAAGGCGGCGCTCGATCGAGTTATTACCCTGGTCTATCAGGAACTACGGCGAGTGGCCCGTCGCGAGATGCGGCGTGAGCGCCCCGGTGACACGTTGCAAACTACGGCCCTGATCAATGAGGCGTATCTCCGCCTGGTTGATTATGCGCGGGTGCGCCCACGCGATCGGTCGCACTTCTTCGCCATCGCCGCCCAGGCTATGCGCCGCATCCTGATTGAGCGCGCGCGCAGCCGCCGCTCGGCGAAGCGCGGCAGCGGCGCGCAAAAGGTCTCTCTCGATGAGGCCGCGGATGTGTCGAATCAGCGGGCCGCCAATTTGGTGGCCCTCGACGAGGCGCTGACGAATCTCGCCGCTATTGACCCGCGCAAAGCTGAGATCGTCGAGTTGAAATATTTCGGCGGGCTGACCATCGAAGAGACCGCGGAGGTGCTCGATGTTTCAACCCCTACGGTCGAGCGCGACTGGCACATGGCAAAGATTTGGCTGCACCGGGAAATCAGTAAGACAGATTGATGAGTAATGAGTAAGGGGAACTGACCCTTGCTTAACATCACTCATCACACTTCTTACGTCGCCTGAACGCTGGCAACAGATCGAGCGCGTGTTGCAGGTCGCGCTTGAGCACGAACCCACGGAGCGAGCGGCGCTGCTCGAACGGGAGTGTGCCGGCGACCCGGGCCTGCGTGAAGAGGTAGTGTCGCTCATCGCGTCGGCGCAGCCGGCGGATAGCTTCCTCGAAGCAGACGCCCTGGAAGATGCTGCCGCGTTACTCGAAGACGCGGATTCCGATTCGCTCATCGGACACGAGGTTGGTCATTACCTCATCGAGAAGCAACTCGGCTCTGGTGGGATGGGTGAAGTTTATCTGGCCCAGGATGTCAGGCTGGGCCGCAGCGTGGCGTTGAAACTGCTCGATCCTGGCCTTACCGGCGACAGCCCGACCCGCACGCGCTTTCTCCGCGAAGCACGTCTCGCCTCCGCCCTCGACCACGCAAACATCTGTACCATCCACGAAGTCGGTGAAGCTGCGGATCGTCTGTTCATAGCGATGCAGTACGTCGAGGGCGAGACTCTAAGACGAGTGATTGACGGGCGAGCTTTGAGTCTCGACTCCCTGCTATCCATTGGCCTTCAGTTTGCCGACGCACTCGCGGCGGCTCATTCCCAGTGCATTGTCCACCGCGACATCAAACCTGCGAACATCATCATCACGTCACGAGGAACAGGCGAAGGTGCTCGACTTCGGGTTGGCAAAACTGCTGGAGCCAGCGGAGGGAGACGCCGAGACGCACCTGACGATGACAGGCGCAGTGATGGGCACGCCCGCGTACATGTCGCCAGAGCAAGCCCGAGGCGAGTGGGTGGATCAGCGCAGCGACGTGTTCTCATTCGGCGTGGTCCTGTACGAGATGGCGACCGGGCGCATCCCCTTTAGCGGAAGGTCGAAAGCCGATGTGATCAGCGCGCTGCTCAGTCAAGCGCCAATACCTGCCGCCGAGTTGAACAAAGAGACACCGGTGAGCCTCTCGGCGGTGATCGACCGGGCGCTGGCAAAAGAGCCCAACGAACGCTATCAGACGATGGATGAGGTGATCGCCGACTTGCGGCAAGTCGTCAGGGAGGTCGGTGGGTTGGATCGTCTCTTCAGTTCTTCAGACATACCCCACGGTGTAGTTCCCTTGTCCGTCCCAGGCGACAGGGGCTGCTCGGAGCAGTGGAGCGCCGGATTCAAGATCGTATGACGGCAATCTTGTTTGCGGTCATTGTGGTGTCACTCGTCGGTCTGGCGCTGGCCCTTTACTACTCCTCACGCCCCTCGCAGCCGCAGCCGGCCACGCCGATAAAATCAATCGCAGTGCTTCCTTTTAAGCCGCTGCTTGCAGAAAGCCGAGATGAGGCGCTCGAGCTGGGCATGGCAGATACGCTGATCAACAAGTTAAGCAATATCAGGCAAGTAACTGTTCGCCCGCTGAGCGCGGTGCGCAGGTACACGAGCCTCGACCAGGACGCGGCGGCGACCGGGCGTGAGCAGAGAGTGGACGCGGTGCTCGACGGAAACATCCAGAGGTCTGGCAAGAAGATAAGGGTGACGGTGAGGCTGGTGCGCGTGGCGGACGGGCGGGAGATTTGGGCAGAACAATTTGACGAGCAGTTCACGGACATATTTTCCGTGCAGGATTCAGTCTCCAGCAAAGTCTCGGGAGTGCTGGCAGTGGCGTTGACCGGCGAGGAAAAAGAGCTGTTGACAAAACACCAGACCGCCGACGTCGAGGCGTACCAGCTTTACCTGATGGGGCGGTACCATTTGAACAGGTTAACGGACGAAGGTCTTCGGAAAGGGCTGGATTACTTCCAACGTGCGATTGATAAGGACCCGAACTATGCGCTGGCGTACGCCGGGCTGGCTGACGCCTACATCTCCCTGGGCGACTTCGACGCGCTGTCGCCGAAGGAGACCTTCCCGAAGGCGAAGCAAGCGGCGTCGCAAGCTCTGAAGTTGGACGAGAACCTTGCCGAAGCCCATGTCTCGCTGGCAAACGCCAGGTTCCTTTACGACTAGGACTGGACGGGACCAGAGGACGAGTACAAGCGCGCCATAGCGATCAATCCCGGCTATTCAGACGCCCACCAGATGTATAGCTATTATTTGTCCGGCAGGGGTCGGTTTGACGAAGCTCTGAGAGAAATGCAACGGGCGCAGGAGCTGGATCCGCTCTCCCTCGCAAAGATTACCGGCGTGGGCGAGGTCCTCCACATGGCGCGAAGGGACGACGAAGCGATTGTGGCATTCCGGAAGGTGCTTGAGATGGATCCTAACTTCGGCTTTGGGCACTGGGCTCTCGGACGGGCTTACGCTGAGAAGGGAATGTATGAGCAGGCCATCGCGTCCTTTCAGAAAGCGATACCGTTGTCGGGGGATAGCCCGGACGAGCCGGCTGAGCTCGGGCGCGCGTACGCCCGGTCAGGCAGGAAAACCGAGGCCCGGAAGATCGCAGACGATTTGAAAGAGCAATCGAAGCGAAGATACATCGCTCCGTGCGTAATCGCCTCGCTTTATGCGGCGCTGGGCGAGAAGGATCAGGCTTTCGTCTGGTTAGACAAGGCTTACGAAGCGGACGACTTTATTCTCGTCCTGCTCAAGGTCGAGCCGATGTTTGACAACCTGCGGTCTGATCCGAGATTCACAGTTTTGCTGAAACGCGTTGGCTTGGAGCCGTGAACCTTCTTGCTCACCAGAAGCAGACACGCGCCACACGTCCGTCTGCCGCTGTCGTGAACGAGACCCAGTAGTCATTTTCTCCCAGCATGACTTTGTAACGGCTGACGTAGGTACTTTCCGCGCGCTCGCGATCTGAGAAAGTGAAACGCTTCAACTCGCCGTGGGACGCGAACCATTGCCAGAATGCCTTTCCCGTGGCCGTACCGAGGAAGACGTTCATCGCTGGAGTGAACAGAGTAAAGTCGTGTTTGCCCTTCAGAAGATTGGACAGCACTTCCCTCAACTTCAGAGTAGTCTGCAGCTCTGGATCCCGGCTTTCCGTCGGTCTCCTCAATGCCGGCATGTACATTCCTGCAATATCAATTGCCATCTGGTCAACGATCCGGTCGGCATGATTGGTAAGGATGATCACAGTGAGCCGGTCGTCTAGGATGCGATAGATGGCCGATGAAAAACCCGGCGTACCACCGCTGTGCTGGACGATGCGATGCCCGTGATAGCGGTCTATGAACCACCCGAAACCGTAGCTGAAAGGTGCTGTCGCTCCATTATTGATTTTGGCTGGAACCCACATCTGTTCGAGACTCGATTTCTCAAGTAGCGTCTCGGTGTAAAGCGCGGCGTCCCACTTAGCTAGGTCTGCGGCGGTGGACAAGAGAGCGCCGGCGGAGAAGGCTACAAATGGAGTCAGTACTGAGCGGTTCTCAAACGAGTTGTTTTGCCACTCGTAGCCGGAAGCGCGGTTCGGAATAATCGGTCGCGGATCAGTGCTGCGAGTGTCAGTCATACCGAGTGGCTTGAATATGCGCTCGTCCAGAAACTGCCAATAGGATTTGCCGCTCGCCTGTTCAACTACGATTCCGAGCAGATAATAACCGGTGTTGTCATAGGCCCACGTCTCGCCCGGCTGGAACTCAAGCGGTAGTTTGAAGAACAGCTTGATCAGTTCCGCGCGGGTGAGACTGGGTTGAAACTCGATGTTGGTTTGAAATAGGTTCAGGAACTCTGGAACGGCCACATGGTTCTGGATGCCGGAGGTGTGATTAAGGAGATGCCTGACGGTGATGTGTTGCCACGTTTCCGGAGCTGCGGGAAAGTACTTCGTGACCGGATCGTCGAGGCTGACTTTGCCTTCCTCGGCCAGCATCATGATTGCAGTTGCGGTGAACTGCTTGGTCATGGACCCAATTTCATAAACAGTATCTTTCGTGGCTGGGACATTCAACTCAACATTCGCGAGACCGTAGCCTTTCGCTTTGATAATCTGACTGTCACGCACAACGGCCACGGAGGCGCTCGGGATGTGAAGTTGGCGCAGATGACTCTCGACGTAATGGTCCACCTCGTCGGCACTGGCCGAGGTAACGCAGCAAAGGATGAGTGCGGCTAGCAAAAGCGCGGTCTTGAACGAAGTCCTCGCCAGCAACGCGCCCCTGCGCGTTAATGGGGAGCGAGGCTCCCGCCGGCACGGCACCCGCTTAAGTGTGCCCATTGACTCAAATTTTCCTTTCTTCGCCGCGAATTCCCTTCAACCTTATTCGGCGAAAACCCAAGCGAGATCCCATCATGCTGATTAGGTTCTGTTTGAGCCTGCCAGCGGAAATCGGGTGCTGGCCAGGGTGCTATAATTCGCCGCCAAGCAGAAGTGCTCATCAGGTCACCGCTTTTCTAAAGCCCGAACGTTGGCAAGAGGTCCAGCATTTACTCCAGGAGACGCTTAAGCATGAATCCGGCGAGCGCTCCGCTTTCCTCGAACACGAGTGCGCGGGTGATGCAGCGTTGTGTGAGGAGGTTGAGTCGCTAATTGCGTCGGCGCAGCTGGCGCAGAGCTTTCTCAAAGGAAACGCATTGGAAGACGGCGCGGAGTTGCTTGCAGAAGTGAAGTCCGAATCGCTCATCGGACAACCCATCGGTTATTACCTCATCGAGAAGCAAATCGGTGCGGGTGGGAAGGGAGGATTTTATCTCGCCGGGACATCAGCCTGGACCGCGGAGCCGGCGTTGAAGCGACTCGATCCTGGTCTTACGGGAGATGAGCCGACGCGCCTGCGGCTTCTCCGTCAGGTACGTCTGACCTCGGCGCACGATGCGTAAATGCAAGTAGGAGCAAAAGATACTTGGTGCCCCCGCAGGGATTGGAACCCCGAACCAACAGATTATGAGTCTGCTGCTCTAACCATTGAGCTACAGGGGCACAACAACGTACGAGCGGTTGATTTCTACTGTAGCGGAATTTTTTAGCGACTGCCTTGTCGTCTTCCGGCTTTTCAACGATCG
>WNFZ01002704.1_pt1 | contig 17019 bp, 16 predicted proteins | sample 5400081 | NCBI WGS metagenome assembly WNFZ01 (sample SAMN13153365, study PRJNA577476) | soil metagenome | isolation source: 80 cm soil or saprolite under grassland replicate 1 | place: USA:California | collected 2016-06-15 | reverse complement strand
CACGTGACGATCGATCCCGCAGTGGCACCGGTTGAGTACAACTACAAGGACCAGGCGCAGCTCGAGGCCGAGAACGTCGCCTGGCGCGACTGGTCGGGCGAGCAACCCGGCATGAGCGCGTTCGCGCGTGACGACGACGTGTTCCACACGTACTCCGCGTATGCCCGCGGCTTCGACGGGCTGTGGACGATGTGGCAGTGGCTGGACCGTGCGCCGCTGGGCCGCAACGAAGGCGACCTGTCATGGTTCCATCGGCACGACGATACCCCGCGGCCGCGGGCGGACCGTCGTGATACTCGCACATATCGCGGGGATGCCAGTCGAGGAATGGTTGATGCCGTTCATCATCTCCGCGGGTGCCGCGCTAGTTGGCATGCGCGCCATGACAATGTTGGACAAGAACACGCGATAGGAGTCCGCCATGAACACACCCCCGATCGTGTCGCCGCAGGAGTGGGAGGCTGCGCGCCAGCAACTGCTCGTGAAGGAGAAGGAGTTGACCCGCGCCCGTGACGCGCTGGCAGCCCAGCGTCGGCGGATGCCGTGGCTGGCCGTGGAGAAGGAGTACGAGTTCGACGGGCCCGAGGGCAAGGCGAGCCTGCTCGACCTGTTCGACGGCCGCCGTCAGCTGATCGTCTACCGCGCCTTCTTCGAGCCCGGCGTGTCCGGCTGGCCCGAGCATGCCTGCATCGGCTGCTCCATGGTGGCCGACCAGGTCGCCCACCTCGCCCATCTGAACGTCCGCGACACCACTCTCGCGTTCGTCTCGCGCGCGCCGCAGACGGACATCGAGCGCGTGAAGGCGCGGATGGGCTGGGAGATGCCGTGGTACACCTTGACGGACGGCTTCGACACCGACTTCGGCGTGGACGAGTGGCACGGCACGAACGCGTTCATCCGCGACGGTGACAGCGTGTTCCGCACCTACTTCATCAACAGCCGCGGCGACGAGGCGATGGGGAGCACCTGGAGCTACCTCGACGTGACTGCGCTCGGGCGCCAAGAGGAGTGGGAGGACTCGCCGGAGGGCTACCCCCAGACCCCGCCGTACCAGTGGTGGATCTGGCACGACGAACCACACCGGACGGATGCCGATCGAACCCGGCCTGGCGGCTCGCCGCGCGCCCGGTTGACGGCCGGGCCGTAGAAATCGCCGTCGCGTTCGACCGCCTCACCCGAGTGCACCGCGAACGGGACCGACCGCTGCGCACCGACTCGAAGGGCGGCGACGACGCTCTGACGCAGACAGCAGCCTGCTCTGAGATCCGCCACCGGGAACCGCAGGTCAACGCCATGGATGAGGTTTTCGGCGCCCACAAGTTGTGGCGGCTGGGCCCGGCGGCCGGTGCCGACCTCCAGAAGCGTCTGGTTGTCCCAGGCGAGTCGTGGTGGTGGCTCGGCTCCCAGCAGCGACACGAACACGCCGCGCATGACCATCAGGGCCGTCGAGGTCGTCCACGGCACCCGTCCCAGCGTCAGGGCGACGTCCAGACCATGCGCTGCCACCGAGGTCACCCGGGTCAGCGTCCAGTCGGCCAGCCGCATCGCTCCCACGGCCCTGATCTGCACGCGGCGGTCCGGGTCCTGGTCGCCCAGCCTGGCCACCGTCTCCCGCCAGGTCTGCTCGAACATGGCCGCCGCCGTCATCCTACGGGCAAGCGCTCTGCCAGGGCCTGGGCGGCCTGGACGTTGCGGCGCCGGTACTCGGCGGTGGCACGCTCGGGTCGCCAGTAGTAGCCGGCCACCAGCGCTGTCAGCGCCTCGTACCCGCTCATCGCCATGCGGGCCTTTTGTACTCAGAAGACGGAAACAACCTACCGCCACGGGTCTCGCTCGCGGGCGGGCAGGGGTGTACCACACGGTGCGTCAGGCTCGGTAGACTCAGCACCAGCAAAGCTGCGCCGTTTGGGCCTCCTACCGGAATGGGGTGGCTCCTCCATGACCATCCCGGAACAGGGTGGCGGCGGTCCGACCTGGGGTTGGGGAAGCGGGTTGGGACCATGAAGGGTCGCGCCACAGCCCGGGTGGTGCTTGCGCTGTGGGTCCTCTCCCTTGTCCTGGCGGCGGTGGCGGTATCGCTGGGTGCAGTCGGACCCGTACCCGCGGAGCTGCCCGTGGCCGAGGTGCTCCTGCTGTTCGTGGAAGTCCTGGCCTTCACCACCGCCGGCGCGCTGGTGGCGTCCCGCCGCCCGGGGAACCCGATCGGCTGGCTGCTTTTGGCCGAGGGGCTCGTCTGGGAGTTGGTTGCCTCGCTGGACGCCTACGTCCGCGACATCTCGGTCTCCAGGCCGGGCGGGCTGTCCGGTGGGGCGCTGGCGGCCTGGTCCTGAACTGGGTGTGGATCCCCGCCTTCAGCATCCAGGCGCTGTTCTTCCTGCTGTTTCCCGACGGGCGCCTGCCGGGCCGGCGCTGGCGGGTGGTGCTGTGGCTGGCCGCCGTCGGGTCGATATTGGCCTTGGCCGCCAGAGTGTTGATGCCGGGTCCTCTGACGGAGGCGCCGGCGATTGTCAACCCGTTGGGGCTGCGCGGCAGCGGCGGGCTGTGGCGGGTGGTCGAGGGGGTGGGCATTCGGCTGCTCGGCCTGATGGTGGTCGCCGCGGTCGTCTCGCTGGTCGTCCGCTTCCGCCGCGCCGGCGGGGTGCAGCGGCGGCAGCTCAAGTGGCTGGCACTGGCCGGGGTCGTGGCGGTGGTCGTGGGCGTCCTTGCGGATGTCCTCGAGCTGACCGGCCTGGTTGGGCACGCCGCCGCCGGCGACCTGTTCCTGGCGTCGATTGGGGGGATCCCCATCGCCGCGGCGATCGCGGTGCTGCGCTACCGGCTGTACGACATCGACGTGGTCATCGGCAAGGCGATCGTGCTTGCTGGCCTGCTTGGGTTCATCACCGCGGTGTACCTGACGGTGGTGGTCGGCATCGGCACGGCCGTGGGGCGGGGCGCCGGCTCGAACCTCGCCCTTGCCGTGGTGGCCACGGCCCTGGTGGCGGTGGCCTTCCAACCGTTGCGGGCGCGGCTGCAGCAGCTGGCCAGGCGGCTGGTGTTCGGGACCCCGTCGGCTGCCGAGCAGCGGGCGGGCGTGGCGGTCCACTGCCTGGGCGCGTTTCGCGTGCTGCGCGCGGGCCAGCCGGTCCCAGCCACGGCCTGGCAATCCAAGAAGGCCAGGACGCTGCTGAAGATCCTGGCGGCCAGGCGAGGACGCGCCACCACCCGGGAGTTCCTCATGGAGGCCCTGTGGCCCGAGGAGCCCCCGGAGGTCGTGGGCCGCCGGCTGTCGGTGGCGCTGGCAACGGCGCGGGCGGTGCTGGATCCCGACAAGCGCCATCCCCCCGGCCACTTCATCGTGGCCGGCAAGGACGCGCTGCGGCTGGAGCTGGCGAACCTACCGGTCGACGTGGAGCGGTTCCTGGCCTTGGCTGCCGAGGGGCTCGCCCTTTACCGCCAAGGCCGATCCGACCAGGCGAGGGCGGCCCTGCAGGCGGCCGAGGCCCTCTATGAGGGCGATTTCCTGGAGGAGGACCGCTACCAGGACTGGGCGGAGCCGCTTCGCGAAGAGGCCCGCGCGGCCCACATCTCCGTGGCCCGCGCGCTGGGCGAGCTTGCGGCCTCTGGCGGCGACCACGATGCCGCCGTGCGCTACTACCTGCGGATCCTGGAGCGGGACGCCTTCGACGAGCAGGCGCATCTGGGGCTGGTCGCGGCCCTGCAGCGGGACGGCCGCCACGGTGAGGCCCGGCGCCAGTACCGCGCCTACACGGCGCGGATGGTGGAGCTGCAGGTGCCCGCGGCGCCGTTCCCAGCGTCCAAGCGTGCCTGAGGACGGCTCCCCGAGCGAATCCGAGCCGAACCCGAGCCGAACCTTAACGCCACCCGAACAGCTGCGGGCACGGTGCTTGCGTCCGCGCGGGCCATGGCTCGCGGAGCGGGCCACGTCTGGCACAGGAGGGTGGGGCCTGCCGGAGGCGGAGGGCTGGGCCGCGGCGACGGTCGTCGGCTCGGAAGGGAGGGTGCAGCGATGAACCACCGTTGGCTGCTTCGGATTGGTGGGGTGTCTATGCGCGCTGGGTCGGGTCGGCCTGCGCGGCGTGCGCGGTGCTGGTACTCGCCGGGGACCTCCTCATGCTGGCTGCCGAGGTGGCGTTCCTTGCCGTGCTGGTGGGATTCCTGCTGTTCCTGGTGGTGCTGATCGCCCTGGGGGTGGCGATGTGGCAGCAGGCCGCGCTGTCGACCTCCACCGCCGCCGAACAGGGCGCCGCCGCGGGAGGCGGCAGCGCCCCCATGGGTGAGATGAAGGAGGTGGCGATGCGACACGGGATGCCCTGAAGCCAGCCACAACGACACATCCAGGTGCTCGTCACAGCTGTAAGGAGTCGACCATGAGCATCCGTCCACGCAGGCTCGGTAGAGCCGCGGCTCTGCTGGTGACCGCCACGGTGGTGCTGCTGGCCGCCGCCGGGGCGGCCCACGCCGACCAGGCCACCGCCACCACCCAGGTCATCGACGAGACTGCCACGATCCCGTTCACCAATCCCTGCAACGGGGAGACCGGAACCGCAACCATCACCTACAAGGTCATCTTCCACCAGACCGACCGCCCGGTCGACACCTACAGCCTGGTCGACAACTTGAGCGGCGATTTCGTGCTGGTACTGGACTCCGGCGCCACCATCACCGGGCACTTTGTCGAGACGGGCGTGATCGGTGGTGGCGAGAACCTGACGCTCAGCTCGGTGCTGACCGCGCAAGGGACGGCCTCAGACGGGTCGCACTTCTCGCTCCACTTCCAGGTGATCCAGGCAGAGAACGGCCTCGGCGTGCTGGTGGTGGACCTCGCGATGTGCTAGCGCCGGCGCGTGACAACAGGGGGGCGGGGACACCCGCCCCCGACCGCTGACGCGGTGCAGCCTCAAGGAGGTCGAGGCCGCAGCCGGCCACATGCCCGCGACGAGGTGCTCCGCGCGGCCCATGCACAGAGCATGGACGGCGATGCCGGGGTGGAGTCGGTAATTGACGACGTGATCGCCACCCGGGCGTCTCGGTATTTCACCGCGAGGACGATAGGTGGAGGCTATAACCGGAACTGGGGTTTGGGCCGTGCCTGACCGGTATAGAAGTCCGCAACCGCCCGGAACGACTGTTTCGGCTCCCACGGCAGGTCCGGATACGTCGTCCCCGAGCGGCTCGCATCCCATGGCAGGTCCGGGAAGGCGGTGGCGAGATCGCCAAGGCGGTTGCCGTAGCTTTTCACCAGGCTGTAGCTGGCCATGTCGAGGTCGTACCTGGGGTCGTCGCTGTAGGGTGAGGTCGGCGCGACGAACGTGAACACGAACGTGCCGTCGACGCCAGCGTCGTCAAAGATTGTGAGCAGGTCGGTCAGCTCCTGCGCCTGTTCCGCTTCATCGCGCACGTACCCGCCCTTCAACTGCGGCGGCCGCTTGCCGAGCTCAGCGATGTCGAGATCGACGATCGCCCAACCCATCCCGCCGGTGTCGGCGGCTCCGCGGTAGGTGCAGCAGCCGAACTCGGTGATGACGACCGGACGGCCGTGGGTGAAGAACCGGCGCAGCAGGTCGGTGAATCGGTCCCTGATCCGCGCGTCACGGTAGAGATCGACGGCCACGACGTCGAAGCGGCTCCAGTCGACGGTCTCCAGCGGCACCGACGCGTAGGTGACGCTGCCCTTGAACGCCTGCCGGACGGCATCGTTCGCCTTGGCCAGGAACGCGTCCAGCGGCGCGTTGTGGGCACCGGGGCGGATCTGTTCCCCGAAGGACGGGTGGTGGAGCCGTTCCAGGAATGTGTCGCCCTGGAGAATGCCTCGCATGAACAGCGTCAGTTCGGAGCCCACGCTGAAGACCACCTGGCCCGGTCGGTGCTGTCGTAGCTCCTCCGCCCGTTTGGCCGCTTCCGCGATGTAGTCGAGCGTGTCCTCGGGGCTGTTGTCCCACAGCTCCGGCGAGACCCAGATCTCAAGACCCTGTTCCAGGGCGTCCCGGCCGGCGGTCACGAGCCGGTCGATGTCCTGCCCGCAGATCCTGTGGCACTCCTTCCTCAGCCCGTCAAGCGGTCGCGCACGACTGCTGGGTCGACCCCCAGCTCGTGGAGGAGCTCGGCCGCAGGGTCGGGACGCTGGCACGCCAGAAGGGCGAGCAGGAAGTGCCGGGTCCCGATCCGGCCGCTCTTCCTTGGGTGCGCCTGTTCGACCGCGCGCTTGAAGACGGCGCGTGCCCCGGAGGTCAGGGGAGGGCGCCGGTGAGCGCCTCCGGGTTCCCCAATGGGCCCGAGGTCGCCGGCGTGGATGCCGACGGCGGCCAGCGCCGCTCGATCCAGGGCGTCTTGTGCGGCGCGGGCCGACGCCAGGTCGACGCCGAGGGCGCTGGCGGCCTCGGCGGCCGGATCGTGAAGCAGGCCGAGCAGGAGGTGGTCGGTGCCAAGGCGGCGGTCGCCTCGCCGGCGCGCCTCGTCGGCGGCTGCGGTGAGTACCAGCTTCCTGGCGTCCTCGCTGAGCCGCTTGACCATCACTCGCCCCGCTTTGCGTACTTTGCATGCACTGACTGGCGGGAGACCCCGAGCGCGTCGCCGATCTGCTCCCATGACCAGCCCTGCTCCCTGGCGCGCCGCACGTGGATCGCCTCGACCCGCTCGGCCAGCCGATGCAGCGCGCCCACCGCACGCAGGCCGACCGCTGGGTCGGCGGCCTGGATGCTCGCGGCGAGCTCAGCCGACGTCATGCCGTCAGTCTAGACTGACAAGAGGAAGGCTGTCAATCTAGACTGACAGTCGGCCAGAACGCCGAGAGTCCTGCTATTCGTTGGCATCACCAGCCCATGAACCAGGCACTCCGGCACTTTGCCGAGGCCCTGCTCCTGGTTGGCTGCCGCCTTGGCGGGCAGCTGGCCCCGTGGTCGGGCTGGCTGCTCGCTCCGGTGTCGGTGGTGGGCGTTGTGGGCGCGAAGGCTGTCCCAGACCACGGTCATCGGCTGTCCGCCGTAGGGCCTGAAACCGCGGTGAAACCGGGGTGAACCGCGCGTCGTGCATGCTCGGTGAGGTCGTGGCCACCAGGGCCACAGTTCCGAGACGAGGGAGTATGACCACCATCCCATCCCGACCGGCGATCAGGGCAAGCACGTTGCGTAAGTCGTTCGGCGACCAGGTCGTGCTGGACGGCATCGACCTGGAGGTTCCCGAGGGAACGATCTTTGCGCTGCTGGGCCCCAACGGCGCCGGCAAGACCACCACGGTGCAGATCCTCTCCACCTTGATCGGCGCCGACGGTGGCGAGGTGCGGGTCGCCGGCCATGATGTGGCCCGGGATCCCGATTCGGTGCGTGCCGCGATCGGTGTCACCGGCCAGTTCTCGGCCGTGGACAACCTGCTCACCGGCGAGGAGAACCTGATCTTGATGGCGGACCTGCGCCATCTGGGCCGGCGCGAAGGCCGGCGGCGCGCCGCCGAGCTGCTGAAGCGATTCGACCTGGTCGAGGCGGCCAAGAAACCGGCCGCGACCTATTCGGGCGGCATGCGCCGTCGGCTCGACCTGGCGATGGGCCTGGTCGGCGACCCCCGGATCGTCTTCCTGGACGAGCCGACCTCGGGCCTGGACCCGCGCAGCCGCCGCACCATGTGGCAGATCATCCGCGACCTCGTGGCCGGCGGGGTCACGATCTTCCTGACCACGCAGTACCTGGAGGAGGCGGATCAGCTCGCCGACCGGATCGCGCTCCTCGACCACGGCAGGCTGGTCGCGGAGGGCACCCCTGACCAGCTCAAGCGCCGCATCCCCGGTGGCCACATCAGCGTGCAGTTCGCCGACCCACAAGCACTCGAATCGGCCGCCCGCACCCTCGGCGCGTCCACCCGCGACGACGAGGCGCTCACCGTGCAGGTCCCGAGCGACGGCGGCGTCCGGTCGCTGCGCGCCCTGCTGGACCGGCTCGACGGTGCGTCGATCGGAGTCGAGGGATTGTCGATCCACACGCCCGATCTCGACGACGTCTTCCTGGCCCTGACCGGCCAGCCCGACAAGGAGAAGGAACCAGCACGATGAGCACCCTCACCTATGCCGTCCGCGATTCGGCGACGATGCTGCGGCGCGACCTCCGGCACGCGCTGCGGTACCCGTCCATGACGCTGCAGCTGGTCGGCATGCCGATCGTCTTCCTGCTGCTGTTCGTCTACGTCTTTGGCGGCACGCTGGGCGCCGGGCTCGGCGGCTCCTCCGGCGGCCGCGCCACCTACCTCGAGTACGTCACTCCCGGGATCCTGCTGATGACCGTGGCCGCCACGGCCCAGGGGACGGCCATCTCGGTGGCCATGGACATGACCGAGGGCATCATCGCCCGGTTCCGCACCATGGCCATCTTCCGTCCCTCGGTGCTGACCGGACACGTGCTCGGCAGCCTGATCCAGACGATGCTCAGCCTGGCGATCGTCGTCGGGGTCGCCCTGCTCATCGGGTTCCGGCCCACCGCGAGTCCCGTCGAGTGGGTCGCGGCGGCCAGTGTCCTGGCGATGATCACCCTTGCGGTCACCTGGCTGTGCGTCGCGCTGGGCATGGTGACCAAGACCGTCGAGGCCGCCAGCAACCTGCCCATGCCGCTGGTGTTCCTGCCGTTCCTCGGCAGCGGGTTCGTCCCCACTGACTCGATGCCGACCGGGCTGCGCTGGTTCGCGGAGTACCAGCCGTTCACCCCCGTCATCGAGACGCTGCGAGGGCTGCTGCTGGGCACCTCGATCGGCGACAGCGCAATCATCGCCATCGCCTGGTGCGCCGCCATCACCCTGGTCGGCTTCCTCTGGGCCAGGAAGCTCTACAACCGCGATCCCATACGCTAGAAGGCCGTCAGCTCTGCTCGCGCGCCCGCAGCGCCGTCAGAGCGGCGGCTCGCAGATCCTCGCGATCCAGGTCGGCGTACGACGACACCGCGTCGTCGTACGCCGACCGGTCGGCTTGCTCGGCCGCTTGGCGGGCGCGGGCCGAGGACATGGTCGGCTGGAATCCCCGAAGGAACCGGAACCGCTCCGCCAAGGCGATCATCCGCGCCCCCGACCTGGAGGCGCGCTCGTCGCCAGTGCGCTCTCCGCGCTCGACGTCCACCATGGCCAGCGCCAGCAGGAGCGCGCCGCAGAGCGGCGATTCCATGAAGTATGTCGGCGGCGGGGCGACCGGATTGGTGAGCATCGTCGACAGCCTCTGCGGCAGCTCGCCGGTGGTCTCCTCGACGAGGTCGAGCCGGCCGTGCTGCGCATGGGCGACCACGGCGACGGCCCTTGCCTCCAAGACCCACGGCTCCTGGTCTGGATCCAGGTCGATGTCGAAGATCGGCGCCTGAGCGTTCGCCAGCAGGTCGACAGCCCGTCGCCACAGGCGCAGACCGGCCTCGACCTCACCGCGCGCGAGCAGGATCTCGGCTCGCACTCCGAGGCCGTAGGTGAGCGCGCCGACCGGCTCGTCCGCCTGATGCGGCGCCGTCTGCTCCAGCCAGTGCTCCGCCTCGTCCACGGCGCCGATCTGTAGGCTGCTGAGCACCATCCACCACCGGATGCCGACCACGTCCGTCCATACTCCGAGCTTCTCCAGCACCGGTAGCGCCGCCCTCAGGTGGCGCTGCGCCTCGGCACCCTGTTCGACCTGCAGGCACAGCTCGGCGATCCGGCAATGGGCGAGCGCCCACATCCACGGAACGCCTCGGTTCTCGAATGCCTGGAGCATCCGCTCGGCGGACTTCAGCGCGCCGTCCGGGTCGCTCTGGCTCTCCCAGAGGTAGCTGGCAATGCCGTTGGCGGCGCCGGCCACCAGCGGCTCGTCGCTGTCGCACAGCTCCTGCAATGCCGAGCGATCCTCGGGTACGGCGCCGAGCACGATCGCGGTGGCTCGGGCCAGGGTGTTCGGCGGGGCCGGCGGCAGCCGGCGCAGGGCGACCAGCGAGCGCACCGCGCGGGGACCCTGGAGGAGGAACGTGAACGCGGTGCACAGCGTCAAGGCCGTCCGGGTGACCTCGACGAAATCGGGCCCGGCGCGAAAGTGCGACAGTACCCGGGCGGTCTCCTCGGCCACCGTCGCCAAGCGCGCGTAACTGGACTCGATGATCCACAGACCCGCGAGCACAGCGAACGTCGCCGCGACAATGCCGCCGTCCGCATGGGCGAGCCCAAAGCGGAGCGCCTGCACGAGGTTGTCCTGCTCGGCCCGGATCCGCTCCACTGGCGAGTAAGGATCGGCTCCGAAGGGCGACTCGTGATGCGCCACCCCGAAGTCGCGTGCCCACGACAGGAAGCCGCCGACCACCTGGTCGGTCTCGCCGGCCGCCTCCCGATGCGCCGTGCTGAACTCACGCACGGTCTCCAACATCCGGAAACGGGTGCCCGTGGGCGTGTCCACCACCTGGAGCAACGACTGGTTGACCAGATGCTCCAGGACCCGCGAAACGTCCGAGGTGGCACTGTCGCGGAGCGGCCGCCCCGCGGCGTCCGTGGTGAATCCGCCGGGGAAGACCGACAAGGCCCGCATCGCCGCCTGCTCGACCGGCTCGAGGAGGTTCCAGCTCCAGTCGACCACGGCATGCAGGGTCTGGTGGCGCTCCGGGGCGTCGCGGGCACCGCCACGCAGCAGGGCGAAACGGTCCTGGAGGCGACGGGCGATCTCGGCGACCGACATCACCCGGACCCGAGCGGCCGCCAGCTCCACCGCGAGCGGCAAGCCGTCCAGGTGGCGGCACACCTCCTCCACCAGATCGGCGGGCAGGTCGGCACCAGGGCGGGCTGCCCTGGAGCGCTGCTCGAACAGCTCCACGGCCGTCGGCAGGTCCAGCTCCGGCAGCGGGTACACCGACTCCGACGAGAGGCCGAGCGGGGCGCGGCTGGTGGTGAGCACGCGCAGGTCCTGCGTCATCGACACTAGGGCGCGCACCAGCTCGGCGACCCCGCGGATGACGTGCTCACAGTTGTCCAGCACCAGCAATGCGGGGCCGGGGCCGAGCGCGCCCGCGATGCCGGTGAGGACGTCGGTCGGGATGGCAAGCTGACTGGCGGGCGTGCGCCGGACCTCGCCGGCGCCCAGGACCGACGCGACCTCGTTGACGACGTCGTCGTCGGTGGTGACACCGGCGAGCGCGACGAGGTGCACGATCCGCTGCTCCGCCCGACGGCTCACGACCTGCGCGAGACGGGTCTTGCCCAGACCGCCGGCGCCCACGATCGACGTCACGCGGGAGGTGCGCAGCAGGTTCGCCACCGCGGCGATGTCATCGTCGCGGCCGAGCAGCGGGTTGGGCTCGTGCGGCACACCGTGCCGGACCACCGGCGAGGTCCCCTGCAGCAACTGTTGGTGCAAGGCCTGGAGTGCGGGGCCGGGGTCGGTGCCGAGCTCGTCGCGCAGCGAGCGGCGGTACGACTCGTACCTGGCCAGCGCCGCCGACGGTCCCACCGTCGCCGCCTCGCTGCGCAGCAACTCCAGCAGGAGCTCCTCGTCCCGCGGGCGCTCACCGACCAGATCGGCAAGCGCCTCGGTCGCCTCGGCATGGCGGCCCAGCCGCGACAGCGCCAGCGCGCGGGCACGCACCAGCGACCGGTACGTCGATCCCCGTTCCTCGCGCAGCGCGGACACCGGGTCATCGAACGCGGCGTCGCCGCCCGCGTCCCCCTCCCACAGCGCGAGACCCTCCTCGGCGTGCGCGAGCGCTGCCGCGTGGTCGCCGGCGCGGGAGCACCGTACGCTCGCCGAGGCGCTGAGCAGGACGGCGGAGGTGTCGACCTGGTCCTCGCGCAACGAGAGGCGGTAGCCGGTGGGTGTGCTGGCGATGACGTCGGAGCCGAGCTGCGCCCGGGCGCGGGAGACGAGGATCTGCAGCGCCTTGGCCGGGTTCTCGGGCTGCTCGTCCGGCCACAGCCCTTCCATCAGCCGAGCGGCGCTGCAGCCCGTGCGCAGATCGCCGGCGAGCAACGCGAGCAGGCCACGCAGCCGGGGGCCGTTGATCTCCCGGTCGCGGTACGCCACCCGCGACAGCAGGGTCAGCTCGGTGGTCACCGAAGGAGGTTGGTCAGCCATATACGGCCAGCAGGTCACCCGGACGAAGAGACTTCGATACGAGCATAGCCCACTCGCAATCATCAACTACCACAAAGCTCCGTAGCTGAAGCCCCCGCCACCTCGAGTGCCCAACAGGAGCCCCACAGCAGCAGGCCGATCACGATGGCTTGCGGGTAGCTGAGCACCGAGACGAGCCGGCCCAGGTCGTCGGGCCAGTCCGCCGCTGTTGCGGTGCGTAAGGGGCGGTTCGTTCCAGTACGGAGGCGGCCTGATCGAAGCAGGGCAGTGCGTCACCCAAACGATGCGCCGGCGTGAGCGTCAGCCGCGTGCGGGGAGCACAATAGAGGCATGTCTGAGGATATAGCGCCGATCGGGGGTGTGGGTACCCCCAAATCGGTGGAGGCGCTGGCGGGCCGTAAGATCCCGCAGCCTGTCCTGGCTACGGTCTGGACCCGAGAGGACGCCCAGGCGCGCAAGCACGCGCGGCTCAGCGTCTACCTGGGGGCCGCCCCCGGGGTGGGCAAGACGTACGCCATGCTCGGGGAGGGACAGCGTGCCAAGGCCAGAGGCACCGACGTGGTTGTCGGCGTCGCCCAGACCTACGGGCGTCCCCGGACGATCGAGATGCTCAACGGCCTTGAGGTCATCCCGCCCCGCATCCTGACCTACCAGGGCCTGACCTTCGAGGAGATGGATGTCGAGGCGCTGATCAAGCACCACCCGGAGCGGGCGCTGATCGACGAGCTCGCCCACACCAACATCCCGGGGAGCCGGCGGGCGAAGCGATGGGAGGACGTGCTCGACGTCCTGGCCGAGGGCATCGCGGTCATCACCACGGTCAACGTCCAGCATCTGGCCAGCTTGAACGACCTCGTTGCCAGGATCACCGGCATCCGGCAGCAGGAAACCGTCCCGGACTGGGTGCTCGATCTTGCCGACCAGGTGGAACTCGTGGACATGTCGCCGTATGCCTTACAGCGACGGATGGTGCACGGCAACGTCTACCCCAACCCGGGTAAGGCGGAACTGGCCCTCCAGAAGTACTTCACCATGGACAACCTGACTGCCCTGCGGGAACTCGCCCTGATGCGGGTCGCCAACCAGGTCGACGAAGAGGTCCTGAGGAGATGGTCGAAGCAGGGCATTCCGGAGACCCGGGAGCGGATCCTGGTCTGTGTGTCTCGACCGGGTGTCTCCGAGGACCTGATCCGCCGCGGGTGCAGGATCGCTCACCGCACGCAGGGCGACCTGCTCGTCATCCACGTGGCCACGAGCCAGGGAGATCCCGACTCGAAGTGGTTGGGACAGGTGCGACGGTTGGTGCAGGACCTCGGCGGCGAGTTCCAGGTCCTCGAGGCAGAGGATCCGGTCAATGAGGTGCTCTCGTTCGCCTACCAGCAGCACGTGACGCAGATCCTGGTGGGGGAGTCGCTCCGGTCGCGATGGCAGGAACTCCTGCGGGGGTCCTTTGTGAACCGCTTGATCCAGAAGGCGTCGAACATCGACGTTCACGTCATCGCTCGGAAGGAACGCTGAGGCACCGCCCGTGCCAAGCCCGCCAGCGACCAAGGGGACGGGACCTCACACCGACGGCCTCGCTCTCAAGCTGCTTGGCCACCAGGGTGCGCATCGCTGGTCAGGGCAGTGCTTGTGAGATATGAGCCAGTACCAGGTGGACGTGCAAGTCCACCCGTCAGCTCGCCGACGCCCTTGCCGCACAAGGATTCCAGATCTCCGACGACACCGTCGGCAGGCTGCTAAAGCAGCAGCGCTACACGCTGCAACGCACCCTCAAGACCGAGGAGGGCGCCCAACACCCCGACCGGGACGCGCAGTTCCGCTATATCAACCAGCAGGCCAAGCAGTATCTGGCCGCCGGCCAGCCCGTGGTGAGCGTGGGTACTGATCATGACACCGCCGGGTTCGCGGTGGCCACGATTCGCCGCTGGTGGCAGCAGGCCGGCCACGCGCTGTACCCGAATGCTGACCGGCTACTGGTCACCGCGGATGCGGGCGGATCCGACGGATATCGGGTCCGCGCCGAGCTGGACCCAGGCGCCTACCCGCTCGGCGTCAAGGTCTCCGATCGGGAGCTGGCCGCCGTGCCGCTGCGCCGCCACGACTGGCACGGCGACTGGAACTACACCGTGCTGCCCACCGCCGCATGATCACAAGCGGGCCCGCCGTTGCCGGGTCACGCCGCTATTTCACAGATGCGTTGGGGTCAGATCACGATCACGTCGGGCAGAGGGCCGGCGGCTGACCCGGGGGGTGCTGGTGTGACCCGGAGCGTCTTGGCGTGCGTCAGGGTGGTTTCGGGGGAGATCCCTGATGGTGGCAGGGCAGGCCAGGGTGGACACTGTGGCCGTCGGTGACCGCACGACCGGCGAGCTTCGCAAGCAACGCCACCGGCTTCGGGGCGATGCGGTGGTTGCAGCCCCCGCCCTGGCGGGCCCTACGAAGGGATGCGCGGTGCTGAAGGTGACGCTGAAGGGGCTGCTGGCACACCGGGCGCGGCTGGTGCTGACCGCGGTCGCGGTGCTGATCGGGGTGGCGCTGGTGGCTGGCACGCTGATGCTCACCGACACCATCGGGCAGTCGGTGCGCCACCTCACCGCCACCGCGCACGCTGGCGTGGACGTGGCGGTCCGCAACGCTGACGATCCCAAGGCCGGCCCGCCGCAGGCGATCGGCCCACAGCTGCTTGCCGCGATCCGGGCGGTGCCGGGCGTGGGGGCAGCGGCCGGGGTGGTCGTCGCAGAGAAGCTGCAGATGGTCGGCCGGGACGGCCGGCCGATCCGCCACCAGCGCGCGGTCAACCTGGTGACCAGCTGGCCGGATGACCCGATGCTGGCCAGCGCCTACACGCTGCGGCAGGGTCGCCCGCCCGCCCGCGGCGGCGAGGTCGTGCTGGACGCGGCCACCGCTGGCCAGGGGGGCTGGCAGCTGGGCGACACGCTGGGGATCGTGGGCGCAGACGGCCGGGTGCACCGCTTCCGGGTGGTCGGCGTGACCGGCTTTGCCGGCCGCGACAGCCCCGCCTCGCAGCTGTCCAGCTTCGACACATCCACGGTCGCGGTGCTGCAGACCGCCGCGGCGCAGCGGCTGCTCGGCCGCGGCGACGCCGTCGACGAGGTGGACCTGCGCGCCACGCCCGGGGTGGGTGCGGGGACGCTGCGCGACCGGGTCGCGCGGGTGCTGCCCCCAGGGCGGCTGGAGGCGGTGACCGCGGCGGCGCTGGCCGCGCGGCAGGCCGACCAGGCGCAAGCCTATGTCGATGGGCTCGGCGCGGTCCTGCTGGTGTTTGCGGCCGTGGCGCTGCTGGTCGGGGGGTTCATCATCTGGAATACCTTCACGGTGCTGGTGGCCAGCCGCACCCGCGAGGTCGCGCTGCTGCGGCTGCTGGGCGCAACCCGCCGCCAAGTCTTCGGCTCGGTGTTGGGGGAGGCGGCGGTGGTCGGGCTGGTCGCCGCTGCCGGTGGGGTTGCCGCCGGCGCGGGCGCGGCGGTTGGCCTCAAGGCGCTGCTGCGCGGCCTGGGCAACACGCTCCCGCCCGCCGGGCTGGTGCTGGCGCCCCGGACCGTGCTGGTGGGGCTTGGGGTCGGCGCGCTGGTCACCGTGGCCGCCGCGCTGGCCCCCGCGCGGCGCGCCAGCCAGGTCGCGCTGCTGCAGGCGATCCGCGAGGCCGCCTCGTCGGCGACGATGCCAGCCGGGCGGTTACCGACCGCGATTGGGCTCGCCTTGGCCGCGCTCGGCGCAGCCGCCATCGCGGCCGGGTTGGCCCTGCACGTGCAGAGCACGGTCGTGGCCGGCCTGGGCGCACTCGCGGTCCTTGTTGGCCTGATGGCCCTCGGGCCGGTGCTCGCCCCGCTTCTCGCGCGTGTGGTCGGCCTGCCAGTGACGCGCTTGGCCGGGTTGGCCGCCCGGCTCGGCCGCGACAACGTCCTCCGCAACCCCAGGCGGTCCGCGGCCACCATGGGGGCCCTGGCGGTCGGGCTGGTGTTGGCCGCCGGCAGCGGCGTGCTGGCCGCCTCCGCAACCCGCTCGGTCAACGCCGGCATCCAGGCCGCCAGCAACGCCGACCTCTACCTTGAGGGCGGGCTGCCGCTGCCCGCCGTGGCACGGTTGGTCGCGCTGCCCGAGGTGGGCGCGGCGCTGCCACTGGACACCGGGCACGTGCGCGTCGGTGGCGCCCGGATCGGCATGGAGGGGGTCGACCCAATGGCCGCCGCCCGGATGCTCAAGCTGGGCATCCGGGCGGGCAGTGTGCGGGCGCTGGGCCGTCCCGGCGGCGGTCTGCTGGTCTCGGCCCGGCTCGCTGACAACCACGGCTGGCACCTCGGTAGCATCGTCCCGGTGGGGTTCACCGAGGTCGGCGCGACCCGCCAGCTCCCCGTCGTCGGGGTCTTTGACGCCGACCGGCTGTTCGGCAGCGAGGTGATCCTGCCGATCAACCTGGTGGAGCGGTACTTCCCCCTCAACCGTGGCATGGCCGATCAGGTGCGCGACCTGGGCGATCTCGGCGGCGCGCTCGGGCTGCTCACCGCGCTGGTGCTGCTCGCCGTTGGCATCGCCACCCTCGGGATCGCCAACACCCTGGCCTTGGCGGTCTTCGAGCGGACCCGGGAGTTTGGCCTGCTGCGTGCGGTGGGCATGACCGCCAGACAGCTCGCCGCCATGGTCTGCTGGGAGTCGGTTATCATCGCGGTCTCGGGCGCGCTGCTTGGCACCACGCTTGGAGCGGGCCTGGGCGCCGCGCTCGCCAGCGCCATCACCGTCCAGCAGGCCGGCGTGGCCACGATCCTGCCCGCCCACCAGCTCCTGGTCGACCTCGCCCTGGCCAGCACCGCCGGGCTCGTCGCTGCCACCGTCCCCGCACGGCGCGCTGCCCGGCTCAATCTGCTCACCGCGATCAGCGCGGAATGACCAGAGTAAGCCTTGTCGTGCGGCGACCCCTTAGAGACTCTTTCTCGGCGCGTGTCGTGCGCGTAGATACC
>WNFZ01004175.1_pt1 | contig 17021 bp, 10 predicted proteins | sample 5400081 | NCBI WGS metagenome assembly WNFZ01 (sample SAMN13153365, study PRJNA577476) | soil metagenome | isolation source: 80 cm soil or saprolite under grassland replicate 1 | place: USA:California | collected 2016-06-15 | reverse complement strand
CTTCAACTGGCGGCACGACGAACAAGCGCCCCGGTCGGGTCGGCGATTCCCCAGTCATCGGGGCTGGCACTTATGCAAATAATGCGACTTGTGCCGTCTCAGCTACCGGCGACGGCGAATATTTTATTCGGGCAACGGTAGCGCACGATGTTTCCGCTTTGATGGAATATCGTGAAATGTCGCTCAAGGAAGCTGCGCAAACCGTCCTCGATAAAGTCGTCAGGCTGGGCGGCACGGGCGGATTGATCGCGATCGACCGCCAAGGCAACATCACTCTGCCGTTTAACACCTCTGGAATGTATCGGGGCTATGTCGATCCGAACGGCAAGTTTGTGGTAGAGATTTACAAGTGACTTCGCGAATCGTTGAATTGTTAGAACGGCGATTCACAATTCACGAATTACGAATCACGTTCTGCCATGCTGCCGCCCTTTTCCATTGTCATTCCTTGCTTTAATGAAGCGGCGCGCATCGGCGAAACGCTCCGCGCCACGCTCGATTACCTCTCCGATGCGGCTCCGGAGAGCGAGTTGATCGTCGTGAATGACGGATCGACGGACGCAACTGGCAGCATCGCACGCGAAGTTCTTGAGAATACTAAGATCGCAACCCGCTTGCTGGAGAATTTTCCAAATCGTGGCAAAGGCGCCGCTGTGCGTTCGGGATTACTGGTGGCTCAAAAACCAATCGGCCTGTTTTCCGATGCCGATCTTTCGACGCCTTTGGGAGAGGCCCCGAAACTGATCGAGCCGATTGCCCACGGTGATATCGACATCGCGTTTGGCTCGCGCGCGATCGACCGGAGCCTGATCGGTCAACACCAGCCTTGGCGGCGCGAACAGGCTGGTCGCATCTTCAATCTTCTTGTGCGCGTCGCCACTGGCCTGCCATTTTGGGACACGCAATGTGGTTTCAAGGCATTCCGCCTCGACGTTTGTCGCCCGATTATCGAAGCCGCTCGCACCGACGGTTTCGCCTTCGATGTCGAGTTGCTCCATCTGGCGCAGCGCGCCGGATTACGCATTCGCGAAATTCCAGTGCGCTGGAACCACGCGGAGGGGAGCAAAGTCCGTTTCTTTCAGGATAGCTTACGGATGCTGCGCGAAGTGATCGCGCTAAGAGTTGGCTGTAGGGGAAGCTGACAGCTTGCCCTACAGGAACTTTTCTTTCTCCCATCGCCGCCTAAATTACAGATTCCGCTTTGTCACATTCATGCAGTCCTTCCGATTTTATCCTGCCGTCGCGCGGTGGTTCGAGCAAACGTTTGGCTCACCGACCGAACCGCAAGCCCGCGGCTGGCCGGCAATCCAATCCGGCCGGCATGTGCTGATTTCTGCTCCGACAGGTTCGGGCAAAACGCTGGCGGCATTTCTTGCGTCCCTCGACATCCTGTTTCGCGAAGGAATGAAGGCCGAATTACCGGATGAAACTCAGATCGTTTACGTCTCGCCGCTCAAAGCACTGAGCAATGATATTCGCAAAAATCTTCAGGAGCCGCTCGCGGGAATCCGCGCATTACTGCAGGAGACAGAAGGCCGCTCGCCTTCGCAGGTTTACGGCGCGGCAAGCGAGATCGATGTGCGCGCTGAAGTTCGCACGGGCGACACGACCGCTGCGCAACGGCAGGCACTGATTAAGAAGCCGCCGCACATTCTTGTTACCACACCGGAGTCTTTATATCTGCTGCTCACTTCAGAGTCCGGCCGGCGGATGCTAAGTACCGTGCGAACGCTGATCCTGGACGAGATCCATGCGGTCGTGGACGACAGGCGTGGTGCTCACCTTGCTCTGAGCATCGAGCGTTTGGCGGCACTGACGAAATCCGCCTCAGGCGGACTTCAGCGAATCGGTTTGTCCGCGACGCAGAAGCCGATCGAGGAGGTTGCGCGTTTTCTGGTCGGTACGCGCGCAGTGGACAACGCCGGCAACCCTGATTGCGAGATCATCGATATTGGTCATCAGCGCGAGTTGGATCTGGCGATCGAAATTCCCAAATCGCCCCTTGAAGCGGTCATGTCGAACGAAGTTTGGGAGGAAGTTTATCATCGTCTCGCGGAGTTGATTGACGCGCACCGGACGACTCTGGTTTTCGTGAACACCCGCCGAATGGCCGAACGCGTAACGCATCATTTGAGCGAGCTGCTCGGCGCAGATGCGGTGACATCGCATCACGGAAGTCTTTCCGCGAAACTGCGTTTGGACGCGGAAGACCGATTGAAGCGCGGTGAATTGAAAGCGCTCGTTGCCACGGCGTCGCTGGAGCTTGGGATCGACATCGGCTCGGTTGATCTCGTCTGCCAGCTCGGCACCACGCGCTCCATTGCGACGCTGCTTCAGCGCACGGGTCGCGCAGAGCATAAGCGTGGCGGTAAGCCGAAAGGCCGCATCTTTCCATTGAGCCGCGATGAACTGGTCGAATGCGCCGCGCTGCTGCGTTGTGTTCGCCGCGGCGAGCTTGATCGTCTGCTGATTCCGGGAAAGCCGCTCGATGTTCTGGCCCAACAAATCGTCGCTGCCACCTCCACCGTAGATTGGGATGAAAATGCGTTCTTCGAGCTCGTTCGTTCGGCGTGGCCCTATCGAAATCTGACGCGCGAAGAATTCGACAGTGTCGTCAAGATGGTCGCCGAAGGTTTTAGCACCAAGCGCGGGCGACGCGCGGCACTGATTCATCACGATGCCGTGAATCATCGTTTGCGCGGCCGGCGCGGTGCGCGCCTGGTTGCTTTGACTTCCGGCGGCGCGATTCCCGACAACGCCGATTACCGGGTCATCGTCGAGCCATCGGAAACTTTCGTAGGCACAGTGAACGAGGATTTTGCGGTTGAAAGTTTGGCCGGCGACATTTTCCAACTTGGCAACGCTTCCTGGCGAATCCTGCGGATCAACTCCGGCGTCGTCCGCGTCGAAGATGCCAAAGGCCAGCCGCCGGGAATTCCATTTTGGCTGGGCGAAGCTCCGGCACGCACGTCGGAGTTATCACAGGCCGTATCCGATTTGCGAATCGAAATCGAAAAGCTGCTGGCTGGGAACATAGAGCTTTGCTCTGTGCGCCCAGTGGGTTTGAAACCCGCTGAAACCGGCAGCGGACAAAATGTCCGCTGGGCGCACAGGCCACAGGCCTATGTTCCGACAAATTCCGGCGACGCCGGAGAGAATCTCTGTCAATGGCTTGAACGCGAGATTCAATTGCCACAGCACGGGGCTGAACAAATCGCCGATTACTTCGCGGACACTTATCGCGCGCTCGGCGCAATTCCTTCGCAGCAAACTTTGGTGATGGAACGTTTCTTTGACGAGTCTGGCGGAATGCAACTCGTCCTGCATTCGCCATTTGGCAATCGGATCAATCGCGCCTGGGGGCTGGCCCTGCGAAAACGTTTTTGCCGATCTTTCAACTTCGAGCTGCAAGCCGCGGCCACCGATGATGCGATCGTGATTTCGCTCGGAACGCAGCATTCATTCCCGCTCGAAGAAGTTTTCCGTTACCTGAATGCAAAGACCGTTCGCGATCTTCTCGTCCAGGCTTTGCTGGATGCGCCGATGTTCACCATTCGCTGGCGCTGGAACGCGACCCGCTCACTTGCAGTCCCGCGTTTTCGTGGCGGCGCAAAAATCGCCGCGCCGCTGCAACGCATGGAATCGGAAAATCTTCTGGCCGCAGTTTTCCCGGACCAGCTTGCCTGTCTCGAACACATCGTCGGAGACCGCGAGATTCCCGATCATCCGCTGGTGAAGCAAACGATCGACGATTGCTTGACCGAAGCGATGGACATTGACGGGTTGGAAGAAGTCCTGCGCAGAATCGAACGCAGTGAGATCCGCTGCATCGCGCGCGACTTGCCTGAGCCGTCGCCACTGGCTTCGGAAATTCTCAACGCGCGGCCGTACGCATTTTTGGATAACGCGCCGTTGGAAGAACGCAGGACTCAAGCCGTGTACACACGTCGTGCTTCCGAACGAAATGGCGGCGACGGGCTCGGCATTCTCGACACCGCCGCAATTGAAAAAGTGGAAAAAGAAGCATGGCCTGAAGCAACAAATGCGGATGAATTGCATGACGCGCTCATGCTTCTGGCGGCCATGACGCGTGATGAGGTGCAACGAACGGTTCATCACGAAGGCAACGGCACCGCTGCCGAGCAATTGCTCAACCAACTCGTCGCAGCGAAGCGAGTAACGCAATTGCGCGTCGGCGAGAAAAGATTTTGGGTTTGTGCCGAGCGTTTGCCGATGCTGCAAAGCATTTATCGGCAACCCGTTTTCGATCCGCAGATCATCGCGCCCGAAACGGCGCTAAAACAAACTTGGGAACGATCCAACGCGATTCGTGAATTGCTTCGCGGCCGAATGGAGGTGTCCGGACCGATGACCGTCACCGAGTTGGAAAATATTCTCGTTCTGCTGCGACCAGAAATCGATGCCGGTCTGCTTGGACTCGAAAGAGAAGGTTTTGTTCTCCGCGGGAAATTTCATCCGAACGCAACAGAACGGGAATGGTGCGACCGACGACTGCTCGCACGAATTCATCGACTGACAATCGATCGACTGCGCGCGGAAATTCAGCCGGTCTCGATTCAGGATTTTTATCGGTTTTTGTTTGCGTGGCAGCGAGTCGAGGTCGATCGGCGCGTCGAAGGACCGGAGGGTCTGCAGTCCGTTTTGGAACAACTCGACGGCTGCGAGTTGCCGTTGGCGGCTTGGGAATCGGCAGTGCTGAGCGCCCGCGTCAGCGATTACGATCCCGAATGGCTCGATCGACTTTGTTTTTCCGGCCGCGTTGGCTGGGCGCGTTTGAGTTCACCCCAGCACACGAACGCGCGCGCAACTGCGCCGCTGCGGACGAGTCCGATCGCGCTCTATCAACGCGAAAACCTCGAAGATTGGCTCTGCCTCACCCCTGCAAGATCGGCAATTGAACTTTCGTCGGCGGGACAAACGGTGCGTGACGCACTTGCCGTTGGCGGCGCATTATTCTTTACCGAACTAGTTCGCCGAACTGGCTTGCTTCCGTCGCAGGTTGAAGAAGCGCTTTCGGAGCTTGCCGCGCTTGGCTTTGTTACTTCGGACAGTTTCGATGGGTTGCGCGCGCTTCTCGTTCCGTCCGACAAACGGCCAACATTTGGTCGTAACGAAGGAAAACGCCGCCGAAAAACAAACCTCGCCAGCATCGAGTTCGCAGGACGATGGTCGTTGTTGAGAACACAAATCCCATCCCAAACATCCGGAAATGGCGCTGAGGCCTCGTTACGCGATGCCGCGGTCGAGAAATTTGCCCGAGTATTGCTCCGTCGCTACGGCGTTGTGTTTCGTCGTTTGCTCGAGCGCGAGAGTTTCGCGGCCACTTGGTACGAGTTAGGCCGAATTTATCGCCGGTGGGAAGCGCGCGATGAGATACGCGGCGGCTATTTTGTTGGCGGCGTCAGCGGCGAACAATTCGCGTTGCCGGAAGCGATTGGCTTATTACGCTCGATTCGCAAGGCGCCGCCAAGTCGTGACCTGATCACGCTGAGCGCAGCCGATCCGCTGAATTTGCGAGGCATTCTAACGCCCGGGCCACGAATTGCCTCGCTTACGGGAAATCGGATTTTGTTTCACGACGGAATTCTGCTGGCGGCTTTGGAGGGGGGCGAGGTTCGGAAGCTGACCGAGGATTCGGTTTCCGATTCGCAAATCGAAACGGCTCTTAAAGTCGGAAAGCTTCGTGCTTCGTTGCTGCCGTACTACAAATAAGCGAACAGCGCGGCGTCCGACCTCAAATTGTACGGTTTGAGCAATCCGTACGGCACGCCCAGACTCCGGGTAGCGCGCGCGTCCCGCGTGCGTTACCCAAATCGCAATTCGTTCGCGCTATTTCTTAACGATCTCGGCGTTCTCGATCATCGCCACACCGCCGCGTTCGGCCAACTTCCCTTTTACAGTGACGTTTTTACCGCAGTAGTCGGCGAGCTGATCATTGATTGGCTTGTGTTCCCCAACGACCAAATAAGCTTTGCCTTCACTTACGATGCCTACCGGCCCTCCGCTCCTGATGCATTTGGCCCCGCATGATTGGCCGTGCTTCTCGCCGACGGCGTTATGATCGACGTAACACATCAGATCGACTACTTCACCGGTCACTTCTTTCGAAGCTGCATCGCTGCTATGCTCGTGTTCCTGCGCGATCGCCAACGGGGCGAACGCCAGAGAGACCATGAAAGTCGCGACTACCGCAACTTTCAAGATGGTTGGTTTATTTTGTGTTGAATTAAACATGATGGAATCTCTTCCGATATTGCACGTGGTCAATTGTAGCCGTCGCTCTGTGAGCGACGCGAGACTTGCGTTGCAGGGATCCCCAGTGCCGCGCTTCGCACAGCGAAGCGGCTACAAATGCTTCTCGATCAGATCTGCGAACTGATCGAAGAAGTAAGTGGCGTCATGCGGGCCGGGCGCGGCTTCGGGGTGATATTGCACGCTGAAGATCGGCAATTCCTTGTGCCGCATCCCCTCCACGGTGCCGTCGTTTAGATTGATGTGCGTTACTTCCACATTCGACGGCAACGACTCTGGATCGACAGCAAAACCGTGATTCTGCGCGGTAATCGCGACCTTGCCGCTCCGCAAATCTTTCACCGGCTGGTTCGCGCCGCGATGCCCGAACTTCAATTTGAAAGTCGATCCCCCGAACGCGAAGCCGAGAATTTGATGGCCAAGACAAATTCCGAAAATCGGTTTCTTGCCCATCAAATCGTGCACGGCCTTATGCGCGTACGGCAGCGCGGCTGGATCGCCGGGGCCGTTGGAAAGGAAGATTCCGTCGGGATCGGTGGCCAGCACTTCGTCTGCGGCTGTCGATGCCGGAACAACAGTAACGCCGAAGCCTTTCTGGCGCAGCAGGCGCAAGATGTTTTCCTTCATCCCGTAATCGTAGGCTGCGATTCGGAACCGAATTGGCGGCAGCGCACGTTTACTTCCGCCGTTGCCAGACGCAATTGACCAGTGTGCGCTGAGTTTATCGTCGAGATCCCATTGATAAATCTCGGCTGTCGACACTTCGCGCACGTAATCCATTCCGATTACGCCTTCGCCTTCGATCGCCCTTCGTGTCGCATCCTCGGGCGAAATTTCTTCCGTTGTCAGACAAGCTTTCATCGCGCCGCGGGTGCGCAGATGCCGCGTCAGTGCGCGGGTATCGATCCCCTGCACACCCGGAACGTCCCATTTTCGCAAATATTCACCGAGCGACATTTCGGAGCGCCAATTGCTCGGGACTTCAGTCAACTCTTCGATGATGAATCCACGCACGTGCGGCGAGCGACTTTCCTGGTCGAGCGAATTGGTCCCATAATTTCCAATCAAGGGATAAGTCATCGCCACGATCTGGCCGCGATAGGACGGGTCGGTCAGGACTTCCTGATAACCGGTCATCGCGGTGTTGAAGCAGACTTCGCCGACGCGCGTGCCGGTTGCCCCAAAAGATTCGCCCTCGAAAAATCGGCCGTCTTCGAGAGCTAGCAGGGCGCGCATGTCACTGCGCACTGTCGATCTTATCGGCGGATTTTCAAATGGCGTTGAAGCGATACGTGATCCGAGGATTCGAGATTCAAATAGTGGTCCGCCGATGTAACAAATCGCGATTTAACGAATCATAAAAAACCCGGATCGAAATTCGATCCGGGTTTTTTTGAAATTTTACCCCGCCGGTGCCGTTTAGGCGGATCTCCCGTTCCCTTTTAGTAACGGGTGGATGACCGTCGCCGCAGCGTCTGACTTCCAATTAAGGCCTGTCATGTTCTCCAGCGACTCAGCCTCCGTAAGCTAGTCAATTATCGGTCCGGGAATCCCACCTGTAATCTCGAACATCGCAGGGTAAATATTGCATCCCGAAAACGCTCGGGACTACGAGAGCCGTTGATTGAGAGTTGAGAGAAAAGCACTGGTTTCCTGCCCAACCCTCAACGAACGGCTCTCACGCTATCAAAGAACTATTCCCGCAGGGTGACGCCGAGCTCGCGTTTTAACCTTTCGCGAATCCTGGCGTGCACCTCGGTCACTTCTTCATTTGTCAGTGTGCGACTTCGGTCCCGATATGTCAATCGATATGCGAGCGACTTTCGTGCCGCTCCGACTTGTTCAGTGAATAAGTCGAACAGCTCCACGCTTTCCAAAAGCGCCTCGCGCGGTTCTTCAATCGTGCGCAAAATTTTCTCGTGCGAAATTTCGTCAGGCACCATCATCGCGATATCGCGCGTGATCAATGGAAAGCGAGCGAGCTCTCGAAATTTTTTGGCTAATTCGGCTGTGGCCAAAAGAAGATCGGCATGCAGCTCGGCAACGAGCACCGAACCCGGCGCGCTCGATTTGCTTGCCGAGAGTTGCCCGCCGAACCCGATCGGCTGGTCGCCGGACCAAACTTCGACCGCGAGCGCGAGATCGGGGAATTTTCCTGGCCGAAACGACAGATTTGGAACAACGCATTCGAGCGCGCCCTTGAGATCAAACAAGTCGACACTGCGTTTTGTCTGCGATCGCCAATTCGGCGCGCTTGCGACATTTCCCCAGAGCAAAATTCCGAAATGCCGTTCCTCTTTTCCAGATGGCGGGATGAATGCGCGGCCGATTTCAAAAATGGAAACACTCTCGACCCCGGCACGAATATTTCGTTCGAGCACTCCGAGCAAACCGCTGATCAAGCTTGGCCGCAGCGCGACGTGATCTTCGCTCAACGGATTGCGCAGCTCGATGGCACCTTTGCTGAAAGCGGAGGCGCTTCTCGAAATCAATTTGGACGTCCGCACTTCTGACAAACCGCATCCAGCCAATCGCTCTCGCAGAAAAAGTGTTTCGAGATCGTGTGAGCGATCAGCCGGGCTCGTCGGCATGAAACGGCCGCGCGTCGTCCCCGGAATCTTGTCTATTCCATACGCGCGGACGACTTCTTCGATAAGATCGACATCGCGCTGCAAATCCCGCCGATAACTCGGAATCTTCCAGGTCGCACGCTTGCTCGTGCTCTTGGTTTTCTTTAGCCCGAAGTGCGTGAGAATTTCATCAACAGTTTTTGGTTTAATTGCGACGCCGATTACGCGATCACATTTCTCGTAATTCAATGAAACGTTAGCTGGATCGTCCGGAAGTTTACCGGCAACGTGAATTTCTTTCGCCGGGGTTCCGCCAGCGATCTCGCGGATCAATTCGGTCGCGCGATGCGACGCTCGCAAAATCATATCCGGATCCAGGCCGCGCTCGAATCGATAACTCGCGTCACTTGATAGATTTAAATTGTGCGCGGTCCGACGAATACTTGATGGCAGGAAATACGCGGCTTCGAGCAAAATATTTTTGGTCGAATCGGTCACACCCGTTTCTTCGCCACCCATCACACCGCCGATCCCAATGGCACGCTCTTGATCGGCGACGACGCAGTTGTCCTGCTTGAGCGCGTAAGGTTTTCCATCAAGCGCGAGCAATTTCTCGCCGTCGCGCGCAAGCCGCACATTGATCCTGCCCCTTAATTTATCGGCATCGAAAGCGTGCGTCGGTTGGCCGAGCTCCAGCATTACGAAGTTCGAAATGTCGACGATATTGTTGATGGAGCGAATGCCAACGCCCTCGATCTTCGCGCGCAACCATTGCGGACTCGGACCCACTTTCACGTTGTCGATCTTGCGCGCCGAGAAAAATGGACATTCGCGCGTCGCGGCAATGGTCACGTCTGATCCCTTGATGTCGATGTTCACTTCGCGCGGCATTAACTTGAGCTTCTTCCCGGTCAGTGCCGCGATTTCGCGGGCGAGACCGAAATGGCTCAGTAGATCGCCCCGGTTTGGCGTGATTTCGACGTCGAGAATCGTGTCCGCGGGGAACAGATCACTGATCGGCTGGCCGATTTTTGAATCTGGCGACAAAATCAACAGGCCGGACGCATCCTCGCCGAGGCCGATCTCGATTGGGCTGCAAAGCATTCCTTCCGATTCGACACCGCGGAGTTTGCTGTTTCGAATCTCAGTTCCGTTCGGCAACTTTGCCCCCGGCAATGCGAGCGGAACTTTGTCGCCGACTTTGTAATTCGTCGCGCCGCAAACAATTTGGCGTTTCATGCCGCTGCCCTCGTCCACTTCGCAAACTGTGAGCCGATCAGCATTCGGGTGGCGTGATGACGCGGTGATTTGCGAAACGATCACTTTGTCGATATTCGCGCCGCGAGTCTCGATCTTTTCGGTTTCAATGCCGGCGCAAGTCAGTAATTCGGCGATCTCTTCCGGATTTTTTGGAAGGTCGACAAATTCACACAGCCAATTGACGGAAAATTTCATGCGAACTGGCGCAGAAAGCGCAAATCGTTTTGCGCGAACAGGCGGATGTCGGGAATGTCGAAGAGAATCATCGCGAGGCGATCCATGCCCAGGCCGAATGCGTAGCCGCTCCACTTTTTGGGATCATAAGCTTTATCGCCCCGCGCTTTGTTGACCGCTTCGAAAACGGCTGGATGCACCATGCCGCAACCGGCCACCTCGATCCACTGTTCGCCGCGCTTCAGAGCTTTCGATCGCACATAGACCTCCAAACTCGGCTCGGTAAACGGAAAGTAATGCGGACGAAATTGCACTTCGGTTTCGAAACCAAAGAGTTCCCGCAGGAAGAATTCGAGCTCGCCTTTCAAATCCGCGACGCTGACGTTTTCATCGACATACAGTCCTTCGATCTGGTGGAACTGTGCGCTGTGGGTCGCATCGACTTCGTCTCGGCGATACGCGGCCCCTGGAGCAATCACGCGGAGGGGCGGCGACACGGATTCCATCGCGCGGATTTGCACGGTTGATGTATGCGTTCGCAGAAGTCGACCGTCGGACAAATAAAACGTGTCCTGTTCATTCCGGGCAGGGTGGTCTGGTGGCGTATTCAGAGCATCGAAGCAGTACCACTCCGTTTCGACATCGGGACCTTCGGCGAGGGCGAAGCCCATTCGTCGAAAAATCTGAATTGCACGCTCGTGCATTTGGTGAAGTGGATGCAAAGAACCCATCTCATGCGGCGTTCCTGGAAGTGAGATGTCGATCTGGGCGAGTGCGCCCGATTCCTTTTGTAAACGGAATTGTGCGTTGCGCGTTTCGATCGCGGCGGTGACGGCGTTGCGAACCTCGTTAAGTAGTTTGCCAACGACTGGCTTCTCTTCCTTCGCGAGCGCTTTCATTTGCTCCCCCCATGAGGAAATGCTGCCGCTGCGTCCGAGATATTTCACGCGCGTGGTTTCGAGCGCTTGCTCGTCAGTCGCGGATTCGATCTCGCGCAGCGCGTCGTCTCGGAGTTGTTCTAGCGGATGGGGCATAGCCGTGAATCGTTACACCGTTACACCGTTACATCGGGAAATCGATTCACGAATCACGAATCACGATTCAGCGAATCACGCTGCCTTTTTCGCCTTCGTCTCGAGCGCGCTCTTTGCCTGATCGATGATCGACTTAAATGCCGCTTCATCGGTAACGGCGAGATCGGCCAGAATCCTTCGGTCGAGGCCGATGCCGGCGGCCTTCAGCCCTTCTGCAAAACGACTGTAGCTGATTCCGTGCGCGCGTGCTGCCGCATTCAAGCGCTGGATCCAAAGATAGCGGAAGGTGCGTTTGCGTGTTTTGCGGTCGCGATAGGCCCAGTATTGGGCTTTCATGGTCGCGTCTTTTGCGTAGCGGAAAAGTTTCGAACGGCGTCCGCGGTAACCCTTCGCTTTTTTTAAGACTCGTTTGCGTCTGGCCCGGCTGGCCGGCGCATTAGTAGCTCTTGGCATTGTGTTTCGTTCCGAATCGCTTCGGAGCTCCTCGTTCAGCGAGCTGTTGTTTCATTGCCGATCTTCGCGACCTCACTCGCTGATGCGGCCCCGCTGCGCGGGACCAGATGCGCAGATCGTCACGACGCGGAAGCGTCGAGCGGGCAAGATAAGTAGCAACTCGATAATGACAACTGCTTTTGGCAAAGTCCCGCAAATCCAAAGCTCCAAGCTCAAGTGTCATCCCCCTTGGTCGCCGCGGCGGCCTCGGGATGACCGCCGGTTTGATTGGCGGGATTTGATTGTCACGCCGAATGCCACATGCACGAACGCCCGCGTCTGGTATAATGCGCGCGTGCATTGGCTTGGTCGTTATCGGCTGTTCATTCTGGTGTCCATTTGCGTGTTTTGGACGGGCCTGATTTTTCTCGGCCATTTTTTTCCAGCAACGCCGTTTCTCTCGATTGCGTGGCGCGGCGAACAGAGCTTCCAGGATTTGCTCCGGCGCGAGGGCCGAAAAACGACGGCGCCCAAGGATTTTGTTTTTCTCGGGCTCGATCAGAGCACATTGCAATTGCCGCCGCTGGCGCCGGAAGAAGTCGCGAACAACCGCGCGTTTCAACTGATGACCGAACGGCCATTCCCGTGGTCACGTGAAGTCTGGGCCCTTCTGCTCGATCGATTGTTCGCGGCGGGGGCGCGCCTCGTCGTGTTCGACGTGCTTTTCAACCCCCTGAACGATGGCGATCCGGCATTTCACGCCGCACTCGATCGTTATCGCGACAAAGTGGTGCTCGCCGCCAATTTCGATATGGAAAATGCCGCGCAGGCCACTACCCCAAACAATACGCTCATTCCGCCCCCGCAACTGCTGGATGATCGCGTCGGGTTCGCGAACTTCTGGCCAGATCCTATCGACGAAAAAGTCCGCGCTGTGACTTATCGCGTGACAAATCGCCAGCTCGCTGGGCTGCCGCCGCATCCGAGCGAGGAAATCTACGAATCGCTGTCCGCGCGGGCTGTCACGAAGATGGGTCACGGGAGCGATGTGCCGAATGATTTTCGTGGCCATATGATTCGCTTTACCGCGCTCGACGCATTCGAGCCACGCCCGCTCTACGAAGTTTTCGATCCGAAATTTTGGCATGCCAACTATGCCGACGGCATGTTTTTCAAGGACAAGATCGTAATGGTGGGACTCTCTGCGCAGGTTCTACATGACCTGGCCGATACGCCAATGAGCCCAATGACACCGGGGCCGGCGCTTCATTTACAGGCGATGGCCGCGGCGCTTCACCATGAATTTCTGCGCGCGACGCCGGAAAAAATCGGGCTGGCGCTTGTCGGCGGAGCCGGAGTGATCGCGTGGTTCCTTGTTGCTTTTCTGCGCCGGCCGCTGTTTTGCCTCGGCGCCCTCATTGCAATTGCCGTGGTGCACGCTCGAACGCTACGTCTCGAAGAATCTGGTCAAGGAAGTTCTGGAAAATCCGGACAGTTACTACAGTACGCTCCGCGGCGCGCGCGTGCCCGTGACGATCCTGTTCTCAGACCTGATTGGTTTCACCACGTTGTCTGAAAAAGCCGATCCCGAAGCATTGGTAGCCCATCTTAATGAATACCTCAGCCGCATGACTTCGGTCGTGTTCAACAACGGCGGTACACTCGATAAATTCATTGGGGATGCGATCATGGCCGTGTGGGGAAACGTGCGCAGCTTTGGCGTGGCGCAGGACGCCAAGAATTGCGCACGCGCAGCGCTGGGAATGCGGCGCGCGCTGCAGCAGCTCAATGAAAAGTGGCGTGGCGAAGGTCGAATGGGGCTCGGCATGGGCATCGGCATCAATCACGGTGAAGTAATTGTCGGCAATATCGGATCGCAGGAGCGCATGGACCCCACTGTCATTGGCGACTCGGTTAATCTGGCGTCGCGACTTGAAGGGCTCACTCGAATTTACGGTATCGATATCCTGGTTGGCGCGACGGCGGCCGAGTTGATGCGCGACGAGTTTCACTTGCGCTCGGTGGCGCGCGTGCAAGTAAAAGGAAAAACGAAGCCGGTGGACGTTTTCACGTTCATCGGGCCGCGCAACGAAGATGTTGATCCAGAATTTCTGAAGTGGCTCGAGTGTTATGAAGAGGGATTGGAGAAGTTTCGGGCACGCGATTTCACGAATGCGAAGATTTTATTCTCGCGTTTCCTCGAATTTTACCCGGACGATTTCCTTGCCAAAATGTATCTGGATCGCGCGCTCGAATACGAGCAACAACCGCCGGACGAAGCCTGGGACGCGGTCGAAGTGTTCAAGAAGAAGTAGCCCGCGAATCACGCGAATAATGCGAATTATTAAGATGACAGATGACAAGGAGCGGCGGACTCGGGCCGGAGGGGAGATTGGGAAAATCGCCCCCTCCTTGATTTCTTCATTCGCGTGATTCGCGGGTCAAACCTCTAGCGCAGGTCAAAGTCTCGGCGTAAAGAATGAGCGTGAGAGACGCGCCGCGAAGTTTTCATTTTCTCGGGATTTGCGGAACCGCCATGGGCTCGATCGCTGCGGCGCTGCAAGAGCGCGGCTTTAAAGTGACTGGTTCTGACGAAAACGTGTATCCCCCGATGTCGATTTTCCTGGAAAAAAAGGGGATCGCGCTGAAGGAAGGTTATCGCGCCGAAAATATTCCTCCAGGCGCCGACGTCGTGGTGATCGGCAATGCGATGAAGCGCGGCAATCCCGAAGTGGAAGCAGTGCTCAGTCGAAAACTCCTTTATCTTTCGTTGCCGGAAGTATTGAGAAATTATTTTCTACGCGGCCGGCACAATCTGGTTGTCACCGGCACGCATGGCAAAACAACCACGACGGCGCTGCTCGCCTGGATCATGGAAAAGGCCGGGCGCAAACCCGGTTATCTCATCGGGGGGCTCCCAACAAATTTTGGACAAGGCGCGCGTTTAAACGATTCGAAATATTTTGTGATTGAAGGCGACGAGTACGACTCAGCTTTTTTCGACAAGCGCTCGAAATTCATTCATTACCTGCCGGAATTACTGATCGTCAATAACATCGAATTCGATCACGCCGACATCTTCAACAACCTCGATGAAATTAAGCTTAGTTTCCGACGTTTGCTTAATATCGTCCCTCAAAATGGAATGGTGCTGCTCAATGGCGACGATCCTAATTGCGTGGAAGTCGCAAGGGATTGCCTGGCGCCAATGATTGAAGTCGGCTTCTCAAAGAACTGCGCCCAGCGAATTCGAGACGTCGCCTACTCGGCTGGAAGCTCAAGGTTCAAGCTGGGCGAGGACGTTTTCGAGGTCCCGTTGATCGGCGAGTTCAATGTACGCAACGCGGCGATGGCGGCGATAGCAGCGCGATTCTACGATGTGCCGAAGGCGAAGATCGATAATGCGTTCAAAAGTTTTGCCGGTATCGCCCGGCGGCAGGAGCTCCGTGGTGAAGTGCGCGGCGTAAAAGTGATTGACGATTTCGGTCATCATCCAACGGCAATCGCCTACACGCTGCAAGCGCTTCGTCAGCGATATCGCAGCCACCGGCTGTGGGCTGTCTTCGAGCCGCGCTCGAACACGACGCGCCGCGCCGTTTTTCAACAGCAGCTTCCTGACGCGCTAAAATCGGCCGATGGAGTCTTGATCGCGCAGGTCGCCAAGCTCGAGCAGATCCCCGAAAAGGAGCGATTGAATCCGAAGGCCGTTGTGGATGCGATCGCCAAAGCGGACCGCCCTGCGTTTTACGAAAAGAACGCCGCGGCGATTGTGGATAGAATCGTTCCGATGCTGAGAGCGAAAGACGTGGTGGTGGTTTTTAGCAATGGCGGGTTCGATAACATCCACGAGAAGCTGCTGAACAGGTTAAAAGAGTTACAAACGTTACAAGGTTACAAGGGCTGAACCTTTGCAACGTTTGTAACGCTTTTTTGCGGTTTACTTCGGCGGCGCAGCAGCCGATGTGTGATCATGCACAATCCGCCACCCTTCCGGCAAGCGTCGGAAGATGAGGGTAAATCGCCCATGCGGCCGATCGTTTGGCCGTTGTAATTTCCAACGTCCAAGCGCCATGGCCGAATCTGGCGAGAGCGGCACGATCTCGAGATCGGAAAAAGTCAGGACCCCATCTTCGCCCGATCGGAATATTTTTTCCGATAACGGTCGCGCACCGTTTCCCATCCGCGTTCTACTGTGTCTTCTGAAACAAAAGTTGTCGATCGCGAGCGGGCGTAGCCTTTCATGAATCCATCAATGTCGCCATGGTTCCAGGCGTCCTGTTGGACGCGAAGGACGGACCGAATTTCCGCGATTGCGCTGGCGCCTTGTTCTGGGGCAGCGGAAATCGTCATCGCGATCAGAATCCAAGAGGTGATGGCGATCGCGCACGGGAGCCGCGGGGTTCCGGGAAGGACACGTGGCCCGCGTGTCCTTTTGGTGGGCTCGCTGAAAAGCCTTGGTGGTGGTGGGACTGCTGATGCGTACTCGGAATCGCTCGATGTGCCTGGCGGGCAGACGGGCACCACACGCGAGCCGCGTGCGCTTCCCAAACCTGTAGGACAGATCATTTGCAACATTGGCGGTCTCTTATAAGTTACGTTCCCGATGTGTCCAGTTCGAGCAAGAAGCGGGGTTGTTTCGACCGGGGGGGGAAATAGATTTGACGGGTATTCCAAATTTACTAGCATCGTTGCTCATCTAGGTAAAACAGGACTGTGAAGGGACTATTCTGCATTGCCACGCTCGTGCTTGCCGGCGCGACGGAAGTTTCAGCTCAGGATGCGCCCGAGCCTTCCCAGTCATTTCCCAGTGCCCAAGGAGCGAACCTCATCGCCCAGACAGCAAATCCGCGGCCAGCAATCGCACCTGCGCCTCCGGCCACACCTCAGACTGTCCGCCTTCAATTTCCAAACAGCGATGTCGTCGATGTGCTGCACCTTTACGAGCAGCTTACCGGCAAAAAACTGGTAATGGACAATTTTGTGCAGGGCAAAGTCAATATTTTCATCGCCAAAGATGTGTCTCGGGATGAGGCGATCAAAATCATCGAGATGAGCATGGGCCTGAACGGAATTTCTATGGTTCCTGCAGGAGCCGGGCTTGTCGAAGTAGTCGGAGCCGGACAAAACCCGCGCAAGGCAGCCGTACCGATTGTTTCTGAGCTGACGGACATTCCAGTGGGCAATCCCGTTATCAGTTTCTTGTTCAGACTCCAGTACGCCGACCCGCAGGAGCTTCAACAAGTGCTGATGGCGTATTTGCAGGGAAGCTCAGGCACGA
>WNFZ01002609.1_pt1 | contig 17035 bp, 19 predicted proteins | sample 5400081 | NCBI WGS metagenome assembly WNFZ01 (sample SAMN13153365, study PRJNA577476) | soil metagenome | isolation source: 80 cm soil or saprolite under grassland replicate 1 | place: USA:California | collected 2016-06-15 | reverse complement strand
TTGATTATTTCACTTCTTCAAAATCTATATACTCTCCGTCGGTAGTAGTAGTATTTGTTTTACCTGATGCAGGCTTAGTTCTTGAAGCAGTATTTTGTCTTTGATTTTGCTGTTGTGTGCGCATTTGTTCCTGTTGCCCGTTACGCATTTCATTTACATGATTTTTAAATTGCGTAGTGGTTCTTGATACCGGTACAATAAAATCAAACACCAGTTTATATAATAAATAAAGAATCAGTATCGTAGCAATAACATCTATCATTGTACTCAATTAAACAGCCATCATTTCTTTTTCTTTTGCATCGAGATGTTTATCAACAAGCGTTATAAACTTATCTGTTAACTGCTGAATATCTTTTTCCCCATCCTTTGCAGCATCCTCGCTTAATCCGTCCTTTTGCAGTCTTTTAATATGCTCAATAGACTCTCTGCGTATACTACGAATAGCAACTTTGGAATGTTCACCTTCTGCACTTGCTTTTTTAAATAATTCCTTTCTGCGCTCCTGTGTAAGTGGTGGCATAAACAAACGAATCTGCAGACCATCATTTTGAGGAGTAATACCGATATTGGCTTGAAGTATGGCTTTTTCTATCGGCTGTATCATATTCTTTTCCCACGGTTGAATGCTTAAGGTACGTGCATCGAGAACATTTATGTTTGCCACCTGGTTAACTGGTGTATGCGCGCCATAATAGTCAACCATAATGCCATCAACTAATGAAGGATTTGCTTTGCCAGCTCTTATTTTTGTAAGTTCAGCCTCAAGATGATTTATTGCTTTTTTCATTTGCGATTCTGCATCTTCCATTACAAGTTCCAGTTCTTCTGATGACATATATATTATTTTACAGCAGCAAAACTAATAAATACAAATGCACTTACAATATGCTGTAAAAGATTTTAATAAAGCCTTTAGTATTTCTCCCTTTAAAGGAGGAAATTAGTTTTATTATGTTACAGGCATAAGTATAATTATTGATCTTCTGTTGTGTCACTCATTGAGGATTCGGTTCTTTTGGCAGCATTTCACAACCACAAATTACCCTAAGCAGCTAAGGGATGCATATTGATTTGTTTTCTCATTCTTCTTTTATGGCAGCATTCTCTTTTGAAGTATATAAGGTAAGCACTTTTGTATCTTGCAAGTTATTGGGGGTAGTTTCATTCTCTCCAACTACATGTAAATGTCTGTGGCGGGGTACGTCAAGATACTTGATTACAAAAATTCCTGTAAAAAAAGTTAAAACAAGTATAGTGGAAATCAAATTAATATTAAGGGATTGAATATAAAAAGAAATGACAGCAAAAGAAACAGATGAAAATAAAAGCGTCATAGTAACCTTTGTGTGAGAAAAGCCTTTGTTTAGTAATAAATGGTGCACATGATTCCGGTCTGGTGCAAAAGGCGAAACTCCTTTCGTAAGCCGTATAATAAAAACTCTTAAAACATCAAGTAAGGGTATGAGTAAAATGCCAAAGCCAACAGCAAGAGAAGATGATACATGAAAACTTTTTGCAGCACTGCCTGTTTCTATAAATTTTATCATCAAAATAGCATTTACAAGTCCAATCAGCATGGATCCCGAGTCGCCCATAAAAATTTTGGCAGGGGGAAAGTTAAACATAAGAAACGCAAGCAAGGATCCTGTCATGGCAAAACCAAGTATAGCATAAGGTTCATCTTCATTAATATAAAAGAATAAGCCAAAAGCAAAGGAAGAAATTAAACCCAATGAGGCAGCCAATCCATCAATGCCATCTATAAGGTTAAAAGAATTAATTACTAACAGAATAGTAAAAAAAGTGAGCACATAAGCCAGCCCGGGATTGATCTCTGAAAAGCCTCCAAGCCCCTGCAGATCTGTAATCAGTAAACGTGCTTTGGCTGTTAAAAGTGAAGCCACCAAAAGCTGCCCCAAAACTTTTTTCCAGGCTTTTAAAACGAAAATGTCATCAATAATTCCAAGAATAAAAATAATAAAGAATGATGCGAGGTAATATTGAAATTCAGAATCGCCCAATTTAAAATCGGAGACTAGCAAAAGACTGATAGAGAGTCCAGAAACTATTCCGACCCCACCGAGTGAGGATATTGGATAAGTGTGTGTTTTTCTTTCGTCTGGAAGATCAAACAGCTTATTGACTCTCGCAATTTTAATAATGAAGGGCATTAAAAAGAAAGTAATCACATAAGCGATGAACATCCCGGCTGCAACTAAAACCATGCTGTATAAGTTTTAAGAATCAATTTGTTTCTCTTTTGCAGAAAAAAGCAGCTACGAATGTATGATATAAATTTGGATACAGTCACATTTTGCAGGAGAAAAATAGCCGGCATTTCAATGAATTTATGCCTTAGATTTGCTGCCTCAAAAAAAATCTGATGGAACAATTAACTGACCTTAAAAATATTGCCGCACAAATACGTCGGGATATTGTTAGAATGGTACATGCCGCACAAAGTGGACATCCCGGAGGCTCATTAGGTTGTACAGAATTTTTTACTGCGCTTTATTTTAAGTTAATGAAACATGATCCTGCTTTTTATATGGATGCAATGAATGAAGATGTATTCTTTTTATCCAATGGTCATATTTCGCCGGTTTTTTATGCAACCCTTGCCCGTTCAGGATATTTTGATATTAAAGAACTATCTACTTTCCGTAAAATAAATTCTCGTTTACAGGGGCATCCAGCTACAGCAGAGCATTTACCTGGTGTTCGTGTTGCAAGTGGTTCATTAGGTCAGGGCTTAAGCATAGCAATCGGTGCAGCAATTGCAAAAAAATTAAATAGCGATACGCATATTGTTTATTCATTGCATGGTGATGGTGAGCTTGATGAGGGACAGATATGGGAAGCCGTTATGAGTGCCGCCCATTTGAAAATAGATAATCTTATATCTACAATAGACTGGAATGGTCAGCAAATAGACGGACCAACCCAAAAAGTAATGAATCTTGGCGATCTGCATATAAAGTTTTCAGCTTTTGGGTGGAAGGTTTTAGAAATGAATGGTAACGAAATGGGGGACGTTATTGAAACACTCACAAAAGCAAAATCATTAACGGGCCAAGGGCAACCTGTTTGTGTTTTAATGAAAACAGTAATGGGCAAAGGTGTTGATTTTATGGAAGGACATCATGAATGGCATGGTGTTGCACCTAATGATGAACAGCTTGCAAAAGCATTGTCCCAACTACCTGAAACAATAAGTGATTACTGATATAAATGATTTGGAGCAGTAATCAACAAGCAATAGGTAATAAGCAACAAGCACATAAAAAATAGTCAACCACAAATCTGCAACGAGAACGGAGACTGCAGACTTTTTAATTTCTAAACTCCTGGCTAATCATTAAACCATGCACGCCTCCATCAAATATGCCAATTCCTATACGGCCAAAACCCGGCCGAAGAATGTTCTCACGATGACCCGGAGAATTCATTAATCCGTCATGTGCAATGGAAAGTGTTTGTGCCAAAGCAAGGTTTTCACCTGCTACTAAAAATTTAATGCCTGCTGCTCTCATACGATCAAACGGGTCTTTGCCTTCAAGGGTATAATGAGAAAAATAACCTTTTACAAACATATCTTTTGAATGTGCCCTTGCTACTGCTGTTAATTCAGGATCGGGCTTTAAGATTTTTAGTCCTTGCTTTTGGCGTTCTTCGTTTACCATATCAATCATTTTTTCTTCGAGGTCTTCACGAACCCTAATATTAGCTGTAGTAAAAGGAAGCTTTACATTTTTTTCAGAGTTTGGTTCAACAGTTAATTTATTAATTGTTTGATGAACAGCTTTATCAAATACAGGTGAAAGTTTTTCCTCAAGCCATTCTACCTGCATTGCGAGCCTGTTTGCAATGCGGCTGTCCCGTGTTGTATTTGATAATCCATCAGATATTGGAAACGCAAGTAACAGTGCAGAAGTTATTATTGCATAAATAACACCATTAATAAAACCCGGAATAATACCCAAAAAATGATTCAAATCGTTTTGATGAAGTTTGGGTGGTGTGGCTTCTAATATCGCATAAGTGATAAAGGAAAGGAGGATACGGGCAATAATAATGGTACTTATGAAAGCAACAGGAAGCGTCCACACGCCCAAAGATGTTATTTGCTTTTCAATAAAATTAGCAACATAAGGATAAAAGTAAAAACCAAGCAACAAGCTTCCCAGCCACGCAATTAAACTTAATACTCCTGAAATAAAACCTCTTTGCCATCCGCCCCAAATAGCAAATAAGACGATAAGAAGCAGCAATATGTCCACCCAGTTCATAAGGTACTTTTATTTAACTCTTTAATGCTACACAAAAAATATGCTACGATGTTGGTTGAATAAAGTTCACAAAGATGAACGGAAGGCGACGGAAGAGAGGTGATGCCATTATAACTTTAAGTTGGGTTCATAAAAAAAATTAGAAACAAGCGATAAAATTTGTTAAGGATTTGCTCTCACTTTTAACGCTACATCAACATGACCGCTCAACGCAAAACTGCCGCCGCCCACACCAAAATCTTTGCGGTTGATTGAAAAATTTCCTTCGAATAAATAACCATTTTCTGAAGACGTTGCAGTAAATGGAATGGTAATTTGTTTTGTAACACCTTTTATCGTGAGATTGCCTGTAACACTTCCAGAACTAACAGCGGTGCTTATAAAATTAATGGTTGGATATTTTGTCGCATTGAAATAAGATTCTTTTTTTAGATCATTGTCGCGCAATTCAATACCGGTATTGATTGTATTCACATCCACACTTACATTAAATGAAGAGTTAGCAGGATTGGCAGCATCCCAATTAATCGTTCCCTTCAAACCTTTAAATTCGCCTTTTGTATTGATGCCAAAATTTTTTATAGTGAACGTGACAGAACCATCTGCATCCACGGGTTTAAGTTCTATAACAGAAAAAGCCATCAAAAAAACTAAACACAGCGAGAGTAGATATTTTTTCATTCACTTTTTTTTGCAAACTACAAACCAACTATGATGATTAATATATAATTAAACAGTTCTTAACAAATAAGATAATCATTGAAAAAAAGAATAGATCTTTTCCACATCTTCTTTTTTGCATAGCTCAGTTCCTGAATTCATTGTGGCTGCAGTTCCGGCAGCAACACCATACCGCAATACATTTTTCCAGGGCCATTTTTTTTGCAAAGCTATTATGATGCCTGCAAGCATACTATCCCCGGCACCAACTGTGCTTTTGCTCTTTACAGCAGGCGCTGCTTCATGATATTTTTCTTTAGCGGTAACAAGCATTGCACCGGATGCCCCCATTGAAACAATCATCACTTCACAGTTGCCTTTATTGATGATTTTACGGGCGGAGTCAACGACGCAACCGGCATCCAATTCTTTCGCTCCTGTCAAACTGCTTAACTCGCCCATGTTTGGTTTCACAAGAAAAACACCGGTGTTCAGTGCGTGTTTCAATGCATCTTCTGAAGTGTCAATAATAAGCTTTGCATTTTTTTCTTTTGCAATCTTTGCCGCTTCCGAATAAAAATCAAGCGGCGTGCCTGGTGCATTACTACCACTGATCACAACATATTCATAACCGCTGTTTGATCGTAATATTTTCAAACATTCACGCCACTCATTTTCATGCACGGCGGGTCCGGGCATTCCAAAACGGTACTGAAGGTTTGCAGCCTCATCCAGCACGATAAGGTTTTCACGTGTGTGGGCACTGATGGGAATTACAAGTGTTTCAATCCCTTCCTTTTGAAGAAGTGATTCATAAAACTTGCCGCTGTATCCACCTGCTAAAAATACTGCAGTAGAAGAGCATCCCAATTTCTTTAATGCACGTGATACATTAACGCCTCCTCCTCCCGGTTCAAATTTAGGAGATGAGCACCGCATCTTTTTTTCAGGAACAAGCGCATGCACGGTCGTACTTTTATCAATGGACGGATTTAATGTTATGGTTATGATGTTTTCCATGATGATAAATTAAAAAAAAATATACTGCAATAAACATGCAAATAATATTTTTTTTGATACGGCTTTCGATCACTGATTGATCTTCATTCCGCAAAGGCAGATTACTTTCATCATTCTGTTCTTCATGCTGCAAACTCATTTGAAGAGTTCATGTATAGCTGCCGGCAAAAAAATTTTTGCTGAAACACTATTCATAATTTTTAATTCTTCAACAAAGTTTGTTTCGTTATCCAGAAAACGCAGGACGCGATGTGGAGGATTTTTTTTAAACAGATCAGCAAAAATTTTATCAGCAGTCATTTTCTTATGACAGAGAATATTGAACAATATGCTATCATACAAATTGAATCTTTTTTGTGGAAATGAAAAACCAATGTGTGGATCTTTATTGTTTATTAATTTTTCGATAATTGCATCTGAGTGTTTTTGAATAAAGCGGAAGGTAAAGCCACTGCTTGCTTTTGTTTGTCCGCCTGCTGTTCCGATGTTTACAATTTTTCCTTCACCTTTTGAAAAGGGATAGTTGGTCATTGGTATTACGCCAAATTCTTCTTTTTTGATTGTATAATCATTCAGCCTTAAAAATTCGTTGATATATTCTTTTAATGCCTCATCATATTCATGTGGGTGTAATAATTTTTCTGCGATTAAAGTGTATTCAACAAGAGCTCGGTTAGAAGCTATAGGCAATAGATATGCAAAGGCGGTTCCGTGATTTTGGTCTATGCGAAAGTCCATAAATGTTGCAATGCGTTCGTCAAAAATTGCACATGATGTTTCTATCAGCCAGCCTTTAAAATGCTGAAGCAGGTAGTAAAAGTTGTTCTTGTCCTCAGAGTTTCTTTCTACTGAAGAGGAGTTAGCATAAGGCTTATCAAATAAAATGCTGTTGAAAATATAATCAGCGGTAAATTTTTCTTCATCAACTGTTGCAATAGCTTTATCATTTTCATTATATAGCGATTGAACGTTTCCATAATAAAAATGAATGTTACTTTTTTGCTTCGCTTTTCCTAAAACATAATTATAAAAATCAATTCCTTTTATCATTTTGTATTCGTAAGGAAGAATACTAAAGCGTGCAGAAAAATGATTAGAGTAAAAATCAAGCTCCCTCCATTTATGGTGAACAATTTCTTCAAACAAGCCTGGCTGTTGTTCCCAAAAGCACCAGGTATGATCATTTGTTGTTTTAGTTGTTTTAGCTGATTTATCAATTACAAGGATTTGTTTATTGTTGAAAAAATGATGCTGCAACATGCGATACAGGAGGCTAAGTCCTGCACAACCAGAGCCGGTGATGATATAATTGAAGCCCCCATCCCCTAAAGGGGAGTTTAACATGTTCATTGACTTTTTTGTAAATCAGTAAATACTATTTTGTCAACATAGATAATTTAATCAAAGAAAAGCATGAGTATCTAACAGGTAAGGCATTACATGTATTCTTTAAAGTCTTCTAAAGGTTCATGGAAATCATCTGCCATTACATATTTTCCTTTGGCAGAACCAAAAACGGGTTTCGCAATTTTATTCTTTTTTTGTTGATACCTGATAGATAGAAAGTCAGCAAAATCAGGAACTTCCTGCTTTAAGTGATCAGGTAAATCTTTAAGCTTTATTATTAATTGATCTTCAGACATGATCTTTTTTAATAAAGTTATTAAAATTATTTGCAGCATGGCAATTGGTCGTTAAGTGGCTACACAACTCTCTTCTTCAATTCTTCATCCCTTTTTATCATATCCCAATATTTTTTTGAAACGAGGAGCATGCCAAAACTTTCGCCATTTTCTTTATCCGGATGTTTATGATGCATTCTGTGTGCCCGCCGAATTGTTTTTATGTAACGATTATTGCTTCTTGTAAACCACTTAAAACGCTGATGAATAATTACATCATGCACTAAAAAATAAGCAATACCATACAATGTAATACCTGCACCAATACTTACTGTCCACCAGGCTTGCTGCGTGGTGCCAAGCATAATGCAAAGCCAGCCTGGAATAGCGAAAATGAAAAAGAAGGCATCGTTCTTTTCAAAAAAATGTTTACCGGGCTTATGATGATCTTCATGCAGATACCACAAAAAGCCATGCATTACATATTTATGTGTGAGCCATGTAATGCCTTCCATTATAGAGAAGGTAAGGAGAGTAATAAAAGGATAAATAAGCCAGCTCATGAGAATGTTTGTAGCACAAGAAAAAACAATACCTGTATGATTAACAAATGTATTGCAAATTGGTTGTGCTTATTGAATTTGAGTAAGCGGAAAGCTGTTAAGAGTGCCGCGCTGATAATAAACCAGCATACAAAATTATAAATAGGAATTGCACCGTTTGGCAGCCATTTCCAAATGCCAAATTGTACTGCTGATGGTTCGAGAATATAATCAAAAAGTGTGGTAAGCAGTGCTGCGTCAAAAACAAAAGAAAACAGCTGCACAATAAGTGAAGGCCGCATATCGGATGATAATTTTTTATACACCCATTCATTCAATCGAAAAACAATATTGGCCGAACAAAAAACAGCAATAAACCAGTTAGTGCCAATAATCCACGGCACACCAAATAGCTTTGGACCAAGCACTTGGCCATATGCATACCTGCCAAAAAGATAACCTGTGTTTACTCCTATAATTTCTGTAATCATTCCTGTTGCATAACATAACAAAATGAAAAAGTAAAATGGGAGATTTTTTTCTTTTTGAGTAAATACAAGTAAAACTGTCATCAGCAAAAGATTAACAGGTGTGTTGCTAACGAACCATTGTTTATAAGGAGTGAAAAGAATTCCTATTGCACCACACACATGAAAAAGCAGCGCAAGAAATAAAGCGATATTATTTTTTTGCCTGTAAGAAAATATTTGCCATTTATCAGCGATGGCTTTTTGTTTTTTATCTCCATTGTATCGCATTGCTTATTCAATGTTTAAAATGTTTTACATCTTCTTCTATTATATCACTCATGATCTTTGCGCTTTTTAAACATAAAGGAATACCGCCACCGGGATGCACTGTTCCTCCCGCGAAGTATAAGCCCCTTATGTGTTTGCTGTAATTAGGATGCCGTAAAAATGCGGCCATGCGGGAATTGGAACTGCTTCCATAAATCGCACCTTTAAATGAACCTGTTTTCGTTTCAATGTAAACAGGATCTAAAATTTCTTCTGCTTCAATTAAAGGCTCAATATCTGTATGCAGCATCCGGTTTAATTTTGCAATAATGTTTTCTTTGCATTGTTGTTTATATGCATTCCAATTCTGTCCAAAATTTGCAGGTGCATTTACCATTACAAACCAGTTCTCCTTACCTGCAGGTGCATGGCTTGCTTCGCATTTCGCTGTAATGTTAATGTACACCGTAGGATCATTATACAATCTTTTATAATGAAAAATATGATCAAACTCTGCCTTATAGTTTTTACTGAAAAAAATATTATGCAACTGTAATTGCGTAAATTTTTTATTAATGCCCCAGTAAAAAACCAAAGCACTACTGCTGCGTTCCTGTTTTAATAGTTTGTGCGCCTTTATTTCATCATTCAATAAATAACTGTAAGTGACATAAACATCCACATTGCTTACAACAATATCAGAAGTAATATTTTGATTGTTTACAACAACACCTTTCACTTTACCGTCATTATGAATAATTCGTTGCACCGGCGTATTGAATTGAAATTGCACTCCTTTTTTTAATGCAAGTTTGTATAAGGCATTTGCAATGCTGCCCATACCACCTTTTGGATAATATACACCGTCATTAAATTCAAGATGGGGTATGAGGCATAACAGGGCTGGTGCCTTATATGGGTTGCTGCCGTTGTAAGTGGCATACCTGTTGAACAATTGCACAGTATGAGTTTTAGTAAATGATGATCTGTTTACATTATTCATGCTGTTAAATAAATATTTCCATCTGATAGTACCAACCGCTTTGGCAAGCTGTGCTTTAAAGATTGATCTTCTTTTATGTATTGAATGATTAAGAAATACAGAGCCAATATTGTTGTATAATTTCGATGATTGGCGGAGATATTCCTTTACGCGATTTGGATCTTCACCTGTTTTCTCAAAAAGCTCTTGTGAAAATTTTTCTGTGTCAGTATATGCATTTACCTCAATGCCATCTTCATAAAAATATTTACAGGCAACGGGTAAGGAAGTATATTCAAAATAATCGGCAATATGCTCACCTGCAAGTTCAAATAACTCTTCTATACTTTGTGGTTGCACAAATAAAGAAGGACCTGTATCAAAATGAAAACCATTTAACTCTGCATCATAAAGCTTGCCACCCGGATAACCGTTCTTTTCAAATACTATTACCTCAAAGCCTTGTACGGCTAGCCTTACAGCGCTTGCAAGACCTGCAATGCCACTTCCGATAACTATTGCCTTTACACTACTTTTCATCGATTTTGAAAAGGGAAGTTAGCAACAAATTGATTGAATCAGCCTACCGTTTGTTCTTTATACCAATTGCGTATGCGAGGAAAAGCGAGTTTAAACCAAACTGTATATTTATGTGGATGGGTTTGTAAAGAACTTTCAATTTCATCAACGGATTTAAAACAATAGTCCTGCACTTCATTTTTGTTGGGATAAATCGGACCGTTATACTTTCCTGTAAATACATGGTCAAATTCATGTTCTGTTAAGCCATTATCAAAAGATGCTTTGTAGGTGAAATCAAAGACTTTATGGAGCAGTGTCTCGAAGCCCAGTTCTTCCTTCAATCTTCTCACTGCTGCGGTATCTGTTTCTTCCCCCGGGCGCGGATGGCTACAACATGCATTTGTCCATAAACCTCCGCTATGATATTTTTTCATTGCTCTCTGCTGCAGCAGCATTTCATTTTTTTCATTAAAAATAAATATGCTTATTGCACGATGCAGCATGGCTTTTTCATGGGCCCGCATTTTTTCCATTGTGCCAATTTCTTCATCCTGTTCATTTACTAAAATCACTTGTTCCATGCTTTAAAAGTAAGGGATTAAGCATCATGCCCTAAAGAAGAGTTCAAAATTTTTTAATTTTTATATGAACCGATTTTAATTGTAAAGGAATGATCACAATGATGGCTATCAGGAAGCGATCTTGTCATTGCAGGCAAGACAAGCACAACAAAAGCGTAAATAAATATTCCATAAGCCGGCACTAAAAAAATTACAAAATATTTAATTGGCTTCTTATGCCTGCTTTGGCAAGAATAAAAGCTTTACCATAATTTGGAATGCGTACGCGTTGCTTCAGCAAATAGTGTGGAGGCATTCTTTTTATTTTTTTAAAAAGCGAGAAATAATATTTATATGCTACATAAACACCCAGCCTCGCTTTTACAGGCAATTGCATGATTCCTTTATAAGCATGATCAAAATCTTTTTGAATATCTTCTTGGATCGCTTTTTTATCACCATCGCTAAAATTCATAAAGTTGCAGCGGGGAAAATAAATTCTGTTCAGGCGTTCAAAATCATTTTTTATATCACGCAAAAAATTTACTTTCTGAAATGCAACACCAAGGCTCATAGCATAGGATTTTAATTGATCGAAAAGAATTTTATCATCTTCACAAAAAACGTATAAACACATTAAGCCTACAGTTGCTGCACTTCCATAAATATACTCTGCATAATCATCCGCATTATATTTCCGTTTATGCAAATCGAGTTCCATACTGTTAAAGAAAGCATCGATCAAATCAGGATCAATTTTGTAATGATTGACTGTTAGCTGGAAGCTGTGCAGTATCGGGTTAAGACTTATTTTTCTTTCAATGGCAGCATAAGTTTCATTTCTGAGTTCAGCAAGCAAAGTTGCTTTATCAAATTGATGAAACGTATCCACTATCTCATCAGCAAAACGTACAAAACCATAAATATTATAAATATGTGGTTGCAGGCTTTTATGTAAAAGTTTTATAGCAGATGAAAATGAAGTACTATAATGCTCCACAATTATACGGCTGCATTTTTTGCTTACTTCATGAAAGAGGTGCATCATGTATAGTGATATTTTTATGGTCAAGACATCTTTGAGAAAAGCTTTAAAGAAGAACTATGAGTTTTAAGTTGTGAGCCGCGGGTAAGAAATCCGAAGCTCGCAGCTTGTTACTCAGAGCTCTTTTCAATATTATGCGCTTATTCTTCCGTTACCAAAATTTTTCAAAACTTCTTTTGCAACCACTTCACCGCTTATCAGAGCTGGCGGTACACCAGGACCTGGCACCGTTAAATGACCTGTATAAAAAAGATTGTTTACCTTTTTGCTCCTGCATGACGGTTTAAAAATAGCAGTTTGCAGCAAAGTATTTGCAAGCCCGTAAGCATTCCCTTTGAATGCATTGTATTCATTCACAAAATCACTATGAGCAAATGTTTTTTTATAAACGATATTATCTCTGATATCCTGTCCTGTTCGCAGCTCCATACGATTAACAATCATCTCAAAATATCGTTCTCTTAATTCTTCATCATCATTTGTTAATCCTGAAGCAACAGGAATAAGAAAGAACAAATTCTCACAACCTTCAGGAGCAACTGTATTATCTGTAACAGATGTTGCGCTTACATAAAACAATGGAGCTTCAGGCCATTTTTTTGTTTCATAAATTTCTTTGCCATGTGCTTCAAAAGATGTGTCAAAAAAAAGAGAATGATGCGATAAATTTTTTAACCGCTTGTTTAACCCAACATAATATATAAGGCAGCCGGGAGCCATCACTCTTTTATTCCAATAATTTTCAGAATAACTTCTGTAAGCCTCAGGCAGTAAAGCATTTTCAATATGGTAGTAATCTGCGCCACCTATCACTGCATCAACATCAAAGTAATTATTTGTTTGTGTTAATACTTTTTTTGCCGAGCTCCTTTCAATAATAATTTCTGTAACATTTTGGTTAAAGTAAAATTCTACACCCCACTCAACAGCAAGATTATGCATGGCTTTTACAATGCTGTACATTCCGCCTTGAGGATACCATGTACCACCCACTATATCAGCATAATTCATAAAGCTGTATAAGGCCGGAATTTTTTCCGGCAAAGCGCCAAGAAACAAAACAGGAAATTCCATTAATTGCTGTAATTCCAGACTCTTAAAATATTTGCTAACATGATTTTTAACAGAATTAAAAACATCTGATTTAAATATGCCGATGAGCAATTTCCGATCTAAAAATTCAATTAATGATTGCCCCGGCTTATACACCAATTTATTAATGCTAACTCTATACTTATACGCCGCTTCAGTTATAAATTTATTTAGCTGAACACTACTTCCCGGTTCAATATTTTCAAATAATTTTTTCAATGCTTCATAATCAGCAGGTATATCTGTTTCACTGTGTTGCCAATAAATACGATAAGAAGGATCAAGACGATGTAAGGTATAGCAGTCAGAAACTTTTTTACCAAAAGAGTTGAAGAAACGTTCAACCACATCAGGCATCCAATACCAGCTTGGGCCCATATCAAAAGTAAAACCGGCAGCTTTCAGTTGTCTTGCCCTCCCCCCGGCATGTTATGCCTTTCAAGCACAGTAACATGCCATCCTGCCTTTGCCATAAAACAAGCGGCAGATAGCCCGGCAAAACCACTACCTATAACGATGATTTTTCGGCTCACTATATTGTGCAGGATTATAAAACTTTTTTAGAATCGTTCAATATGAGCCTTCAGTAATTTCCTTGCAAAGTGAATGCGGCTTTTAATAGTGCCGAGAGGCTCTTTAAGTATATCGGCTATCTCATGGTATTTAAAGCCGTCATAATACAAAAGAAAAGGATTTTTAAAAATTTCGGGCAGGTTGAAAATCGCTTCCTGTATTTCTTTCCTGCTTATATTACTGATCGCCGCATTGACTACTGTGACCTGGTTATAATTAAGAAGAAAATCATTGGGCGTAGTATCTAATACAACATTCTGTTTTGATTTGCGGCGATAATTATTAATAAAAATATTCCGCATTATCGTGTATAGCCACGCTTTAATATTCGTGCCTACATTATATTTTTCTTTATTGGCCAGAGCCCTATATATCGTTTCCTGGAATAAATCTTTTGCTGCCTCTGCATCGCGTGTAAGTATTGTAGCAAACGGCCTTAAAAATTCAGCATTACTCAATAGCATCTGGTTAAATTCAATTGCGGCCATGACTAACTGTTTAATAAATTACACAGCAAAGTTAAACCATTTTAAAAAATCATAGCTCAATTTTTTTTTATAAAACTCCTTACGAAATCAAATTTAAGTTTGTCAAATGGTTATGTATAAATAAAAAATATCAGCGTTGGAAAGTTGAAAGGTTGAAGAGTTGAGAAGTTGAAGAGTTAATTAAAATTATGGTTGCAAAATTTTAAATAATAATCTAAATAAACTTGCGAAGCCTCTTGTTCCCATAAAAGAAGAAAGCACAGTGACACAAAAGACGATGCCATAAAAAATTGCTGCTGGCTACAAAAAGGTTCTTATAAAAAATGTCATCATCAAAATTAAGAGACTTGTGAAAAGAAATTTTCTTTATGCATCGATACCAGAAACATATTCAATTACTTCATGCAGTGATCGTTTCAAATAAACATTTGGCGGCAATTTCTTTTTATAGTGCTGTGTGAACTGACCAGAAATAATAAGTGGAGTTGCCGGAATACGCAGTGTTATTTTAGAAATAAATTTTTCAAAATTAAAATTGGGCGCTGCAGAAGTAAGATGTGTATACAAAAGATCCGGCTTCTTAAATTTCATCATATATTCAACATCTTTAAGTGGTGCATCTGCACCAAGGTACAACGCTTTTACACCCCTGTTTTTTAGCAGATAAAACACAAACAATAAACCAAGTTCATGGTGTTCTCCTTCAGGTAAAAAAAGCAAAGCAATTTTATTTACCCGCAAATGACTAATGGTGTTTTCTATGCCAGCAATTAGTTTTTGGCGGATAATATTTGTAACAAGATGTTCCTGGGCAGGATTTATATGACTGGTAACCCAAAGAATTCCTGTGCGCTCAAGAAAAGGAAAAACAATATGGATAATTGTTTTTTCGATGCCCCGTGAAAAAATATAGTTGTTAAGCGTGGTTTCAAAAGAATCAGGATCAAGATCAACCATGTATCGAACAAGCTCGTTAATAATGCGCTCCTGTTGCGCCTGGGCGGGCGATAATGATAAAATCTTTTCTTTAATTTCATCTCCAGACATCTTATCAATATGCGATATTTTATAGCCATACTTATTCAATAACGAAATATTTAAAATCATTTTCAGTTCATCGTTATTGTAAAAGCGGATGTTTGTATCAGTACGGTGAGGATTGAGAAATGAATAGCGCAGTTCCCAGATACGTATTGTATGGGCTTTTATACCCGAAAGGTTTTCCAGGTCTTTTATCGTAAACGCATCCATAAGGATAATACAAAAAATGGATGGGTTTTGTTTAACGAGGTGTTTAAAAAATCTAAGCGGAATTGAAAAACTCCTATTATTATCTTATGGTTTTTTAGATACCAGCTTTGTATTTCATAGGATCGTCCCTTGCGTCGCAATCACTTTATCTTTCCAATCATATGGCATCTTTGAGAAAGCATTGTGAAATATATTTGGAGTTTATATTAAAAATTTCCAGCCTGGTATATACCAGCATATTATTTCATAACTGATATAAAATTGTTTGCACAGTGTTATTGTTTGTCACATCTTTGAAATTTATTAGAAATAAATTTTGGCATGTCTGATTCAATAAAAGCATGGCTATATAAAAAACTGGGGTTAAAAAGATATTTGCAATTGCTGCAAACACTCTTTTTATTTGGATATAAAACTGGTTTATTAAAGTGGAATGAAAAATACAGGTGGCATTATTTTGTAAAGAAGATTATACAGCCAACTGATACAATTATTGATATTGGCGCCAATCTTGGGTACTTCAGTTTTATTTTTAGCAGAATTATCAATACAGAAGGGAACTTATTTTGTGTAGAGCCTGTAAAACCTTACAGGGAATTACTTGAAAAAATATTGCCGCAGCAAAATAATATTGTCGTTTATCCTTTTGCACTCGGCGATAAAAATAAGGGACAGGTAAAATTAGGTATGCCGCCCCTGTTGCAAAGCCTGCATTATCTGCGGCACGGCACTGTTACTATTTTGAATGATGAAAGCATCAGTAAGGAACAACTGATTTTTGAAAGTGATATAAAAAAAGGAAGTGAAGTTTTTGCAAACCTACAAAAGTTAGATTACATAAAATGTGATATTGAAGGTTATGAAACTGTTGTTTTTCCTGAGTTAAAACCTGTTTTAGAAAAACATATGCCTCTTATACAATTAGAAACATGGGGTGAACAGTTACCCGTAATGCTCTCTTTTTTTAATGAGCTTGGTTATAAAGCTTATCACTTAAGAAACAATAAACTGATGGATGCGGAAAAAATACCCCTTGCAGAAATTGCCGCATCTGATATTTTATTTGTACCAAAACAAAGGATGAAAAAAGTTCAAAGATTTTTTTAATTTACCCTCAATACATTTGCATGCAATAATCAATTATCTACTTTGACTATTACAAGATGCAGCAATTAAAAACAGGGATCAGTTATCAAAAATGATCCCTGTTTTTAAATAGATTCTAACTTTTAGACAATATTACAATTAATGCATAGATAAGCCCGGGTAAGTAGAACAATAAAGTAAGAAGAAGATCGATCCAGAACTTAGAATTGATTTCTCCCTGATGAACCCAAACTGCCACTGGCGGCAAAAGAATAGCAAGAATTACCAATAATATAGTATTGGTGCCCGGCTCGTCTGCTTTACCTTCACGTTTTTCTTTTTTGAACTCTTTAAGTTGTTTTTTGGCTTCTTTAATACGTTCCTTTCTTTCATGCCTCGATAAGCTTTTAAATTCTTTCATAGCATTTTCAATTGTCGTAGAATCTGGTTCACTCTTTTGCTGTGCAGCAGTGGAATCAATCGGCTTCGGGTCTAATGAAATTGCATAAGAGGGCTGCATTAAAAGAATTAGTGCAACACTAAACATACAAATAGTAAGTAGT
>WNFZ01004279.1_pt1 | contig 17036 bp, 17 predicted proteins | sample 5400081 | NCBI WGS metagenome assembly WNFZ01 (sample SAMN13153365, study PRJNA577476) | soil metagenome | isolation source: 80 cm soil or saprolite under grassland replicate 1 | place: USA:California | collected 2016-06-15 | reverse complement strand
GAAATAATACTCAACTTGCGAACGTTCATACTTCAGCGGAGACAGAACGGCAACCGCCGCCTCCAACTCGGGTAGCCCAATCGGTATAATATATGGACGTTCAAGTCCTTTCACCTGTTGCAGACAGATATCATCCAGGCAGAGTATATAAATCCTGAAAGACTCGCAATGGCGTTCCAGTGAATCCAAAAGGCACAAAGCCCGGGGTAGGTAATTAATGTCAAAGTAAGTGCTAAAGTAATACATGGTCACCTATTTTTGTTTTAAAAAATGTCCCCGAACGGCTTCAACAACTTTTTCAATATCGAGATCACTTAATTCCGGGAAAATAGGCAAGCTGAGAATTTCCTTTACGATTGTTTCAGTAACCTGCATACCACCTTGCCCTAACACAACTCGATCGCGGTAACCGGGCTGTAAATGCACCGGCATTGGGTAAAGGATTGCGGTGCGAATGCCCATTGCTTCAAGATGTTTGCTTAGGGCATCCCTAACACTACTCTTTACTACATATTGATGATAAACATGACCGCATCCCGCTCGTTCAACTGGTAGGCTAATTGGCAACCCTTGCAAGCCCAAGTTATACTGTTGTGCAATTTCCCGGCGTCGTTGGTTGCCGTCATCGAGCCATGCCAACTTGCAATCCAGAATGGCTGCCTGCAATTCGTCCAACCGCGAGTTGTAGCCTGCCACTTCGCTGATATAACGTTCGCGCCATCCATACTGTTGGAGTAGATGAATTCGTTCAGCAATCTCTGAATTGTTGGTAACTATGGCTCCACCATCGCCAAATGCACCAAGATTTTTGGTCGGGTAAAAACTAAATGTTCCACACATACCGATCGAGCCAACCTTTTGACTATTGAATGTCGCGCCATGCGCCTGAGCGCAATCTTCAACAAGTCCAATACCGTAACGATTGGCAATTTCGATTAGAGTATCCATATCCGCTGGATGACCATACAGGTGGACTGCGATAATCGCCTTTATCTTTTTACCAATTTCACTTTGAAGAGTATCTTCAACTTTCTGAGGGTCCAGAGTATAAGTATCTGGACCAATATCAACAAGAACTGGTACTGCGCCCATCCAATCAATGGCCGCGACAGTCGCGACGGCTGTATGAGAGACAGTGATTACTGCGTCACCTGCCTTTACCCCTACGGCCCGCAATGCCAACAGGATGGCATCGGTTCCATTCGCCACACCAATACAGTGTGTTGTCCCCAAATAACCTGCAAAGTTATTCTCAAAGCGCTTAAGTCTTGACCCAAAAATATACCAGCCACTTTCCATCACTTCGGTGATGGCAGCATCAAGTTCCTGCTTATGAGCCAGATAGCTGGCTTTGGGATCGGCAACTTGGATCATCATTGAAATTCTCCTCAAATGTAATTATTTAGATTCCTACTAAAATATTCCAATGTTTTCGTTAATCCATCACGCAGGGTCGTCATTGGTTCCCAGCCCGTAGCTTTCGCAAATTTGTTGTAATCTGAATAATAATCGCCAATATCAATCTTCTTGCGTTCGTCCGGATATGAACGCACTGTATATGTGCCCTTGCCATTCAATTCCACCAGCAAGTCAGCCAGATCCTTTAAAGAAATCGGATCCGGCGCGCCTAGATTAAAGACCTGACCGTTGACTTCATTGCTTTCAGCGGCTTTCAGCATGGCGTCTACAAAATCATCAACATAATTGAAGTCGCGCAACTGACTACCTTCCCAAACTTCAAATGAGCGGTCTTCCAAAACCAACTTGATCCAGACACCCAAAAAAGTTTGGCGGCTATCCTTAATGCGCATACATGGCCCATAAGTGTTGGTGAGTCGTAATATACAAGTCCTGATCCCATAAACGTCATTGTACAATCTATGAAACCATTCTCCGCTCATCTTATTAATCCCATTGATATCCACCGGGCGTAAAGGATGCAATTCATCAACAGGCAAGTAATCGGGTTTGCCATAAATCTGGCGTGTACTGGCAAATACAATCTTGATGGTTGGGTTGTAATGACGACAAGCCTCTAATATCGAGAGCTGTGCCCTGCAGTTAATATCCATATCCAGGAATGGATTGTTCATCGAATCCACATGACTGGTCTGCCCAGCTAGATTGAATAAGTAATCATGATCCTGCACTAGGTAGCGCATGCTGTACTCGTCACGCACATCTGAAATATTAATCTTGACTTTTTCTTCAAGCCCGTGAATGTTATGCAGATTCCCCCCGTATTCAGGAATCATGCTGTCAACGATGGTGATTATCGCTGCCTCCGATACCAATCTGCGCGCTAAATTTGAGCCAATAAAACCGAGACCACCAGTGATCAGAACCCTTTTATTCGTGAAACTCGTAATTTGCATGGTGCCCTTTTCCTTACTAATATAATGCGATCAAAACATTTACGCGATAACAACTAACCACCCGATTTCTCGAACAATAAACCCAGGTGAATGTTATTCTCCCCACCAGACTTCACAGGGAGGCCACGGTCATTTATTAATACTTCATTCAATTTCATACCGTACCTGGAGTATTCTGCAACGAATTCATGAAAATTGAATACCCAGCCATGGTACTCAGTTCGATAAGCTTTCTGGACAGTGATAAATGATGGCTGGTTGAAGACAAACGGAGTCCTGGTTATGAAAATGCAACCCTTACTAACCTTGCATAGATCTGCAACCAAATTTTTCCAATCCTTCACATACTGTACAGAACTTGAAGCATAGATGAGTTGATAGACCGTATCAACCTGTTCAAGATCAGAAATGAAACGAATGTTGTGGTTAAGTTTCTTCCCAATCTCGCAGAACTCAGGTAAATCACAAACGGTATAATTTGCATGTAAACTCGGCAGCAAACGTTTGAGTACAAGTGCATGTGTTCCAAATCCGCCACCGAAATCCAATAATTCAAGACCTTTACTTCCATTTGCAACCCTGGTGACTATCAATGCAAATTGTGTCAGCCGATGATGAAGATCCCTCAAGTGATCCGGCAAAGTTAACAAATCCTCATTCGGGAGGACACCAATAACCTGCCCTTCGAGGATTCGACGCACACCTTCGTCATACGCTTTGGAAGCTTCCAGTGCAGCATTTTGCCATCCGCTGGCAGGTAAATCAGGCCAGATATCGACAACACGAAATCCGCCGAAACGAAAACGCAGCCAATTCCATACTATAGGTGGGAACCAGTTCTTAATTCTTCTACTATTCATCCATAGACCTCATAATTTCATGTTGTGAATTTTGATCCACTAAGAGTAGAGAGAATCACTACTAGGTATCCTATTTACAGCTTGATCAAACACAAATCGCATCGCCACTGGATTGTAATATTTGTCAACCATCGCAATACAATTTTCGCGATAGTGCGCTCGTGTATCAGGATCATTTACAAATGGAATCAGACCTTCTACCAAAGAGTCAAGGTCATTCTGATGAAAAAAAGCGCCAGTCTTCTCGGGGATGATCGTTTCCACCTCCGGCATTTGCTGGTCAAAATCATCGTTTGTGATTACAGGTGTACCATAGGTCATCGCATGGATAGATGAAAGCCCCAGATATCCTGGTACAGCCATCACATTAGAAGCTGAGACTAAAAGGGATAACTCCTTTTCCTCATACAAAGTACCAGTAAAACTGGCTGGAACATTGAGTTGGGAGGCTTTGCTCTTAAGGGATTCCAGTTCTGGTCCCCCACCCACTACAATTAACCCCAGAGGATGACCACTACTTATAATCCTTGAACATGCTTCAACTAACTGATCCACATGCTTGGATATAATTAACCTGCCTACGTAAATAACAACCGGCAACTGTGCATTGCCGAATAGTTTTCCCCGTATATTGGTAAGCTGCGCCCGGCTGATGGAATTACGCAGAGCGACCATTTGGTGATAATCCAAACTATTATAAACAATGTACATTTTCTCCGGTGCAATTCCCAAGGAATAACCAATAGATCTTGCCTTGTGACCATAGAGAAGAAGGCTATCCGCCTGGCGATAAAAGGCAAGACGAAGATACCGAGTTATATCGTTTGTATCTCTACGATTCCATCCATGGGTATAAAGTAGTACCCGTTTCTTACGCGCCCTGGCAATCCACATAGCCAGCCAAGTAAAAGGATGGGTGAATGATCCTTCAAAAATGAAGGCATCATACTGTCCAAAGAGCGCAATCCAAACTTCCGCAGGTTGGATCGCCAAGTGAAGGGTGGCTTGCCATGTTGGAACAACATGAAAATCCACCAAACAGCGCCGTTCTTGTGGTATAGGTGCTATGCCACTATGCGCCGGATCACGCATATCACCAAAAAAGGAATATTTATGTTCGGAGTGTTCTGCAAGCTCATGCACCAATCCCCATTGATAATGAGCAAAAAATCGCTGAAAGAATGCTACTCGCATGTTTGCCTTTGTTGGACTAGGCTTAGGATGAACATGATATTTATTCAGTGAATCAAGTCAGGTTTTATAAATGCCATGCATTCAAAATCATGTTGACATCTTTTTTTTGTGGTAGCACTTTTTCCCTGTCAACAATATACTGTAAAACCCGCCAGACAAGTGCAATTCGGTGCAAACCATAACGGTAGCGAAACATCAATTCGATTTCACGTAAGAAGTGCTGTTTTTTAGCAATGAGAATATTTTTTTCGGAAAACATCCAATTTGCATCAGACATTGTGGGAAGACTATAATTCAATCCATGCATCCTTTTCATCCGGGCACGATCTTCTCCCTCAAAAGCTTCTTGAACTCCACCACGGACATGTGAATAATCATGAAACTGATGAACGGCTGTTAGTGCTAACGTGGCATCCAAGACCGGAATACGTTGACTTAGACAATAATGCAACAAGGCTTGGTCGCACATGGCCCGTCCCATATACACTGGAGGTAAATCATCCCACATGTCACGTGTAAACCCAAAATAATCTGCACCAGTGGGTCCATGGGAAATTAGTTGACCTTCTTTAGCTAAAGAGGCAAGACTTTCTGCCCAGGAAAGATTGCGCACGTCAATTTTTGAATCCTGCTGAAGATCTAATCGCTCTCCCACTAGCAAAAACGGACCAAACTTCTCATATCCGATTTGCATAGCTTTAAGAAGCCTGTGGTTCAATAAAATATCGCAATTAACATATACTTGAAGGTCATATTTCCCATAAACAGCAGCATGCTTTATCATGGAATTAAAGGAGGGTGCGCCAGTTGAACTGCTTTCAATCTCTGGTACAAACTCTGCATTTACTTCTGCAGCGGCTTCTGCTGCACCTGGAGCAGAGCCAAAAATGATGATTTCTATATTCTGGTCAATTGCTCTCCAGCTTCGCAAGGCGTTGATTTGATTCCAGGCTGCTTCCTTTAGAAAGGGCTTAGGGGTGCATAAAATTGTAATCACGCCAATTCCTTCAAAGATTGATCACATTCCACCCTGCCAATCAGTTTAGCAGGGTTCCCAGCAACAATTCCCAACTCAGGCACATTTTTAGTTACCACACTTCCAGCGCCTATGACTGCACCATTTCCGATCTTTACACCTTTAAGAATAAACGAACCGCCTCCGATAAACACATCATCCCCAATTTCAACTGGACTGTGTAAAGCCATTTGATCATCATTAGGAGAAGAGCGGACAGATGGATTTAACGAATGAAAATCAGTATCAACAATGGTCGCATTTGCGCCAATTACACATCGATTTCCAATGATTACTTTTTCAGCAGCGCAAACAGTTGTTCCGCTCATTCGCACCCACGATCCAATAAGCAATTCACTACCAGGTTTTAATGTTCTTAAAACAACTGGATGATTTACTCCTAACGCAGTCTGGTGAGAACGGGAGCAGATCAAAGATCCTTTACCGATGCTAATGGTTGATCCTTTAATCTGCTCTACAATTGGCACCCCCAACCAGGCAATTCCATTTTCAATATTAACTCCCTGTATACGCCACAAAGTTTGAAGAAAAAAGCGGGTGTAGAAGTATTCAAGATACCTTGGGTATTTATGAATGGAAATTATGTATTTGAAAACTTTTAAGAATTTAAATATCATATTATTTTTTTGCTTCTAATATCGAACGATAAATGCTTACCTGGTTTCGGATAATCTGCTCAGGATTATTTCTCACCAGGGCTACCTCCCGTGCGCTGTATGAAAGACGCTCTACAAGCGAGGTGTCCGTTAGTAAGCGCTCGACCTGATACGCACACATAACATGGTCTCCGGGGGGAAAGAAAAGGGCTGTATCCTCATCTTTTGCCAGGTATGATGTTCCCCCGGTGAAAGAGACCACAGATGGAACACCCAAAAATAAAGCTTCAGCGAGAGCCAAACAGTAACCCTCCACAAATGTCGGCGTTAAATTCACAGAACAATTTTGTAATTCATCGATTATCTCATCAACAGTTAAAGGTCCTAACCACAATAAATTCGATTCAACCCCTAATTTCCTGGACTCATTAAGTATCCAGCCCACAAATCCATCCTGTCTTAAACCTTTCTTTGGATAAGCCCCGGCGATTCGCAATTGGATATTAGGATATTTATTTTTAAGTATTGCAATAGCTCGAATTGCAACATGTAAACCCTTAAATGGCGATGGATAGGATGTTGAGCAAAATATTTTAATGTTTTTATTCAATTGCCAAGGTGATGCCGAATAAAATGGTTCCTGTAATAAAAATTCATTTCGAAATACCTGACAATCACCGTTTATTGACCTGACCTGAGCCACTAACCAAGGCGATTGAACTGTGATAAATTGGTGTCCTTGAATTATTTCACGCTCAAATATCCCCCATTTTTCGAATTTATTTTGTTCCTGGGGTATTGTAGTTTTACGAATTATTTCTTTTAATCCAATGCAATCAAACTGCTCTTTAAGAGTTAGTCCTCCACTAAATACTTTTGCAATTGCGCTTTTTACACCCTGCAATTCCAATAATATCGGCCTTTTGATCAACTCCCGCGCCGATAATAACCCCCAGAACAATTCTGTGCCCCATACATGCACTACATCAGGAGAAAATTTTTCAATACTTTCGATAATATTGGAAAGATAGTGCTTTTGAGGAAGTCCATTATTTAGAGAGTAATGAATATCTGGAAATACCCATTGGGTAATTCCCTTATAATCCTGGCGAGTCATGATATTCAAGGATCCTGTTGAAATATTACCAAGGGTAATTTCTTTTGACGTAGACAAACCTTCGGCCATAGCGGATAACCATGTCCCCGTACCCATCAAGTTATCAGATAACACTCGATTGCTAAGCCAGAGAACTTTTATTTTTTTCATAAGCAAATCTTCACAATAAATTACTCAGGGTAAGATTCCAGAATTAAAATTATAATCACTAAAATCAGCATCATATTCATCCTTGAGATCAGGAGTCCAGGCCTTATTCCATACAGCCAAAATCAAGGCTTCCTCGTCTCCGATATTTTGTATTGCTGCTGGAATACCCGAAGGGACTTCTACAGATAAATGGTTATAAGTTTCCCCAGAAAAATGGTTAGAATATTTTTTATCGGCTTTTATTACAATCCGAATATTTCCTTTCAAACACGTAAAAATAACCATTCGAATTAGATGGAGGTGAGGACCTTTAATACACATTGGAGCCAAAGCTGAGATATTTATTTGTTGAGCTTCAAATCCATCCCTAAAAAAACAATCGTTTATTGTATGAACAGGGAGGAGAAAGCCAGTATAAGCACCGATATTATCGTATGAAAGTATTTTGGAATGCGATAAAATTTTTAAGGTCATTTTGTACAGTCATACTTGTGAGCAGACAACCATTTTTTAGAGTAGACGGCAAGTTCATAGTGGTTGCAATGGGTAATCCGTTTTTCTAGGTTTTGCGCGATAGACTCCTCTTGAAAGGTTACAACAACGGCGGGAACTATTTCACCCGAACGCAGACTCAATTCTTTGTCAACCTTCTGTCTCATCCTAACTCCAATTCTGGTTTAAGTGACACTTTCAGAAATTCGAGGGCTCTCCCTGCGCCACTGCATCACATAGATCGCTGCCATGCGCTGGGCGATTTCCCAAGGTGAATGTCTTGACTTTTTAATCTCTCTGCTGGTACTCAACAATTTTAGGAACAACACTCAAATTTTCTCAAATTCCATTTGAACACTTGGCTTTGAATGAAGCAGATGGCAAAGATTACCAGAGAGTTTGTACGTTTCAAGTGAATCGAATGGTTTTCCTCAATCTAAATTGAAAATTAGTAATATCTTTTATTTTAATTTTTGCGATCTCGATATGCACGAAAAGCATCGTTGACCAATCGTAAGGGATATTTATAACCAAGTGATATTATCTTTGTCAAAATAAAAAAACTCATATATACCCCGTGAAAATCATCCCTAGAAAATAATTGTTTTATATAATTCTTAAGAAAACTTGTATACAAAAGATAAGCTGTCTCCGGTAAATGGAACCTATATTGATTTGGCGTTTCTAAATACATCTTCTTTAAGTGCCGGCTTTGATCGTTCCATCGCCGATCCGTTTTTTGGGATATCGTATTTTCATGACGCCGAATAAATAACAGGTACTCATCAAGAAAATAAAACTTACTGTGCAAAGCCATTCGCCGCCAATAATCCCAATCTTCCGCCACGTGAAGACTCTCATCAAAAAAACCTGTCTGGATGATCGCCTCTCTTTTTGCCATTACAGACGAATCCGATCCTGTAACCGCACAAAAATATAAAAGCTTTTCGTAAAGATAAAATGTTTTGAACTTTCCATCTTCCTCACTTGGTAAATTGTAATTAATAAGACAACCGTTTATATCTACATTGGCATAATTTACATAAACGACATCTATATCCTTATATTGTTCAAATGTCAATAATTGCTTTTTGATTTTCTCTGGACCCCATAAATCATCAGAATCCAAAAAAGCTATATATTTTCCATGGCTGTTCTTAATGCCAGTGTTCCTGGTCGCGGACGGTCCCCGATTTTCTTGTTGGATATAGACAATTCGATCATCATCTTTTCGAAATTGCTTTACAACATCCGGAGTATTATCTGTAGAGCCGTCATCAATAACGATGATTTCCAGATCTGTAAAACTTTGTGCTTGCACAGATCTCAACGTGAGTTGTAGAAGTGCAGAACGATTATAAGTAGGTATGATAACGGAAACTTCGATGTCAGTGCTCATAAATAGATTAGCTTTGTCTTTCAACAACTCTGAAGGTATCGGATGAACTAGTAAAGATTATCCAGAAATGTTCAATTTCTGCGTAGTAGGTATGAGAATAATTTCTTAGGAACAGAGAGGTAATATTGTGCATATTGACTTACGACAGGTGGGTATAAGATGATGCTTTTTATGATTGCGATACAGCCTCGCAAAGGAAACCGATACATTTTTCCAAAAATGTATGAGGCTGTCGTTTGCTTTAATTTAGTAATGATTGAAATATCTTTGATGTTATGGATGGAAATGTATTTATTTAGCAACTCGAAAATCAGATCAGGGAGTTTTCTAACATCACTAAAGTTTACAGGCTTAGGATAGTTCATTATGTTAATAATATTTTCGTCAATATCCAAGTCGAATTCGTATTTTAAGAGTTTTAGTTGAAATTTTATGTTCGCCAACACCTGGACGTTTTTATTTATTATGGATACATTACTTTCATGTATACGATAAAGGTAAAGAATATCCGGGAGATTCGAGATCGGAAATTCAGAGTGGATATAAAGTTCATTCCAAAGAGCGCGGTCTTCTGCATGTAAAGAATTCTCTGGATACTTGCCTATGGAGATCAATGATTGTTTATTGATCATTGCTGTTGGATGCGCAATCACAGGGATATTTAATAATAATTGCCAACGGAGTATCTCTTTTTCGACCACATTAGAAGAAATATAATCTGATGCGCCAAAACACTTCAATTGTCCGCCCAGAACAAAAGTTTCAGGATGTGCATTTAGATAATTGATTTGTTTTTCAAATCGATCCGACAAGCTTATATCGTCCGGATCCATTCTGGCTATATAAACTCCCTGTGCCATATCGATTCCTTTGTTGAGGGATCTTGGCAGTCCCAGATTTTCGCTATTAACAATAACGCGAATACGCCCATCCTTTTTTGCATATTCCTGAATAATTTCGAGGGAAGAATCTGTTGAGCCGTCATCGATAATGATAAATTCAAAATGCAGATATGTTTGATTTAATATGCTTTCAATGGCTTCAGCAAGATATTTCTCAGTATTAAATACTGACATGACAACACTTACAAGGGGAGAGTTTTGCATATCACAATAGCATGATTTTTCTACTGTCCGGATGCAAGACGAAGTTTTTCCTGAAGCAGTGCGGGGAAGTTTAAATCTTTTTCTTCGCCAAATGTAATCAACCCCCACCCGCGTTTTGGGTGATGTTTGGATGTGTGTTCGGTATAGTTGGGATAATAAGTATTATATGTTTGTGCCGGGTTTAGCGCGCCCTTAACATAATCATAAGAGCAAACCTGTTCTTCATAGGTATCGAAACCAAAAACATCCAGTCCCGGTACTTTAAAGTCATCAATTAAAATCCAGGCCCGGGAAAATTTTGTGGTGATGAAAGCCAATTCCTCTTCCAGCGGCCACTTGAAACCATAACCGTGAGCATCCAACCAAAAGAGTGCCTGCTTCTGGAAAATGTCAGGGTGCTGTTTTTCGAGCGTGACTAAAAATTCCTGTGATGTCTGATTGTAAAGCGTGACATTGGCAAAGTCTTCCAGATTGCGCTGCGCCCGTTGAAAAGCCTCGCTATCCGGTTCGCAGGAAAGACATTGAATATGCGGATACTTGCGCGCAAAAAATGCCAGTGTAGAGCCTACATTGGTGCCGGTTTCGATGAAGACATCCACTTCCTTCGCCAGTGTATCCACGACATCCAATAAATATTTGTCTCCGTGAAAGCCCACGGGAACGAAGGTAAACCGGGTGGTCGAATCTCCGCTCTCGTCAACATTGATTTCCTTTTTTGTACTTGTCAACCATGCGCGCAGAATATTGATGGCAGGCTTAAATCGCGAAATATTTTCTTTTATTTTATCCATACGATCATTCCATTCCTTCTTCTGGGCATCATCGTCATGATATTGAAAATGCCAATTTTGACCTACCATTGACAAGATACCAAGTCGGTTTGAAGCAATCCACCCAAAGTCATTATAAATAGCAGCTTAATTTTGAAAATTACCGCCTCATTTCATTGACTCTTTCGGTTGCCAAAGTCTTAGTAACTCTTGGCTCGGTTTTAACCAGCTCCGGGATCTTGGCTGCCAGAGCCAATAAGACCCAAAACAAGGTTGTCCCCCAAATCGCCTCAATAATTGGAAATCCGAACCCCATGATCAGAAACAAGACAACTCCAGAGAAAGTGTACATGGATAAATTGAAAATTTCCGCGTCCCCAAAATAACCTCCTTTAACACATCGAACAAGACTCCAAATGATCAAGAAAACATACAATGGAAATCCAATCACACCTAACCCGGCAAGCATCATTGTATACAGACTGTGGTGATTAAGTCCATAATTCCGAGGAAGTGCATTAAAACCTGCTCCTAAGAGATAACGGGAACTCAAATCAAGACTATCGCGATAAAGAGATATTCGTGTCTGCGCGCTCGCATCTCGACTCAATGGAGGGACTGTTAATTTATTCTGTATGAAATCTTGAGTTGCCACATCAGAGCTTTTTACAAAGTTATTTAGCACGACCGAGCCAAGATAGATAAAAAGCAAAAACATAATGACGGCTGTCCCGCTTCTAATTAATAATCGAAAGGGCTTATATATTCTTTTTTGGGGCGAAAATGAATATATTATCATTATTAATGCAACGCCGATAACAACCCCATAAATCCCAGTACGCGAAACTGTAGTTACCAAGGTCACTAACATAATTACAGAAAATCCAATCCAGACAAGTTTCTTAATTACGTTCTTTGCTACTAATATTTTCGCCCATGCCAGTGAAATTGTTATTGCTAAACAAGGTGCAATCATCCCGGAATTTAGCCAAAATCTAAATCCGACAAAAGGTAACCTCCAGGTACCACCAAGATCAGCCAAATTATTCGAATCGGGAATATAACTTTCCTTGACAGCGGGAATAGAAAGTACCAAAGAAAACAATATGCCTGTTATTATCAAAAGCTTAATAATAATATGAGCTTTTTTAGTGGTATCAACCATAAAATAAACCAGAGCATATATTGAGACGCCATACAAGATAATTCTTATATAAGAATATAATTCCGATATGTCTGGGTACATAGCAAAAAACATGGAAACCATAAGACCCGAAAATAAAATTAGAACAAGAGCAGCCCTAGGCATAATTTGAAGTTCTTTTTTTCGGGTTTGAAGAATAAAGTAAATAAAATAACCAACTCCAAACAAAATCAAGAAAGTTTGTTGAATGGGCAAATCCGGAACAATTTGACCAACAAATGGAATTTTTGCACTTACAGCACCTGGCCAGAATAAAGGATTTACGACAAAAAAACACAGAAACCCAAATTCTCCCCAAAATTTCCAAACGATAAAAACAAGCATTAATCCTATTGGAATAAATGCTCCAAAATTTGTTTTAACTATTAAATAAACAGCAATTACTATTGATGTACATAATAATGCCAAAATAAATGTAAGAGATTTCCAACCAAGGTCGCTAATAATTTTATACATAATATTGATTTTTATTAGTTCTCTCCGCGCGAATCGCAAGTGTTATTTAACCTATAATTCAAAAGATTTTTCATTGTTTTGATATACGGTAAAGCAATCTTCAAGGGCCGTCAATACCTGAAGAGCCAAGTTGTTACTACTAAAAATCTCAAAATCAGGTGAATTCAAGAATTCACCGGCTGTCTTGTGGAAATTGTTGGCCTGAACCTCTGTTAGCGACTCTATATATTCACCAAGCGCTTGATAACTTTCGAAATTACGAAAATCAATAAATGCTTCTTTCGGCACATAATTGGTGATATCCGGCGCGCCCAAGTATATGGGAATACATCCCCCCACGAAACAATCCAATATTTTCTCTGTGATATAGCCAGGAGCATTTATTCCAACCCCGGCCATAAAGATCAAACATTGGATTATTGGAAAAATACTCTATGGCTCTCAGGCGTTCCAAATATAATTCACTCCTAAGCCAGGGATCGTTTTTTAACTGCTGGTGGACACGAAAATATTCCAAAAATAAGTTTAAAGAACTCCTGGGATGTCTGATATCCATGTTTGGGATGACATTCTGCATGGCCCTCCGATTGCTATTGATCAGCGTCAATAATTTCCGTTCAGCCCAGGGCCGCCCGAGAATTACTTGATTTTCTTCATAGGGCCACACAATTGGGTGAAATACGGTGTCAACATTCACCCTGGCACCCGCCCCACTGAAAGCAAATATATGGCGAAACCACGTTGAATACATAGCCAGCTTATGATAAAAATCATAAGCTATCAAAGGAGATTCAAGACATATGCATACCCCACCATAAGCTTGATTTGAGGAAATTAACTCTCTTGTGGCAGGCGAGATTCGATTCGCCATGATCATCAAGCATATTGGTACATGCGAATCATATTTCCGAGATTTAAAGTGATCTATGGTTTCCATCAAAATACCCTTTGACATTGCCAGATTTGAGAGTTGAGAAAGCCAAAGCCCTCCAGGCCACTCCCGCGCAAAGGTTTCATCGAGGATCCTATTATCTAGCCAGGCTTCAATCCCAGGGTCAAAGACTACCAAACGAGTATTCATGGAAATATAATCCGCCTCAATTGCTCATCACTTTTATAAATTAATTACTCAGAAAATCATTTCCCAGATCAGGATGATTTTTAAGGAGAGTATCCCAGATGATATCGGTTCTAATCCGAGTAAATGCTTTTCGCTGGTCATCGTACTCTTTCTTTAAGTTGATAACCTGTTGGTCGTGAACCGTCTTAAGTTTGATTTCTTCTTTTGTGCTTCTGGCAGATACTTGCGCCAGCTTTTGGACATCCAACTCGACGCCAAAATGGTGTGTAATTTTAGCAAACTCGGTCGGCATATTGAGCTTCAAACCTTCGTATCGCAAGACAGTTTTTTTGTTCGTGAAATTTTCATCGTGAAGCCATTTGTTCAAATGATGCCCATATAGATCACTCCAATAAATGATACGAGTCGTGTCATCCAAAGCTTCTTTATGATAATTCAACTGTGAATAGATAGTGTCCACCGGGTTACGATACAGGTAAAGCACGGTAGAATGTTCAATATCTAATTTTAGATCATGGGTGTGATAGGTCAAATAATCCTTATTTTCAGGAAAATAAAATGCTCGCACAAGTGATGGGCGCTCAAAATACAATTCCATCAATGCACGCAACCAATGGCTGCCCGTACGAGGAAAACTGACTAGAAAGGTATTTTCCGAATTGGAAATAAACTTCTTGATAATTTCTGGGTCACAAATTTCAACGGAGCCTTCGCCTCCTTCGGCAGAATTCTGCTCTTGCTCATGTAATAATTTTTCAAAAAGATGCATTATTTTCACAGAGTATCCTCCAGAAGTATTTACTGTAGTGGTCATAAAAGTTTTTAGTGTTTAGGGTGTCTGACGCCATTCCGCCTGAGTGTAAATATCCCCCAACACATGCGCATCTTGGATTTTTCCATCATTTGTAACATTGGTCACCTCGAATTTAAATGCCTTTAAGACATGATCCAAAGGTCTTTTATCTTTGCGAATGCTAAGAGAGATATAGTAAAACCCGGGTTTCAATCTAACATCCGGAGTCATTTGCACCTTAAGGGGTTGGGCAGTTGTTGCATCAAATAATGCTGAACCATCTTCGCTAAGAATAGTTGTAATTCTATAATCCATTGAAGAATCAATACCGACCACCAGTGATAGACTGGAAATATTTTGAAAAACTTGTAAGCCTAATTGAACGCGTATGGTTTCCCCAAATCTAAAAACATCGCTGCGTTTCTCATCTTCATTAACTGTATAACATTCGATATAACGGGCTTTTTCGCCCATGCCGGGTCTACGTGGCAAGCTGGCAATACTTTCCCCGCCTTCAAAGGCGCCTATAGAATTTAAATATTTCTCCAAAACGCTGGGAGTATCGCTGTCTGCCCGCATTTCCCCTTTTTGCAACCAAATACTTCTGGTACATAATCGTTGAATCGCACCCATGTTGTGGCTAACAAACAATACAGTACGTCCTTGTTCTGCAACTTCGCCCATCTTTCCCAGGCACTTCTTTTGAAACTCTGCATCTCCAACCGCCAGCACTTCGTCCACCACCAAAATTTCCGGTTCCAGGTGCGCCGCCACAGCAAAAGCCAAACGCACGTACATGCCACTTGAATAGCGCTTGACCGGAGTGTCCAGAAACTTCTCTACTTCTGCAAAAGCCACAATCTCGTCGAATTTACGCTTAATCTCGGCTCGTGTCATGCCTAGAATGGCCCCATTTAAGTAGATATTCTCACGCCCTGTTAACTCTGGATGAAAGCCGGTGCCTACCTCCAGGAGACTAGCCACCCGCCCTCTGATGGTCACGCGACCTGCAGAAGGTTCAGTAATGCGGCTTAGTACTTTTAGAAGCGTGCTCTTACCAGCACCGTTGCGGCCAATAATCCCAACAGCCTCGCCACGCCTAATATCGAAATTCACATCCTTGAGCGCCCAGACCTCTTCCTGTGTATCACCTAAGATAATAGGCTTACCCAGTACCAGGTCTTTGGTCTTGTGCCATAGGCTGCGGGCGTTCTGCATTAACACATCGCGCAAAGCCATATAACGGCCACTTTCAGCTTGGTGGCCAATAATGTAGCTTTTTCCCAGGTTTTCAGCTTTGATAATGATGTCAGACATAGACTAGATCAGATCCGCAAATATTTTTTCCATCTTCCGAAACTGGCTGACGCCCAGCCAGAGGAAGAAGGCGACCACAATAAGGCTGAGAGCAAAGCCGGGCCAATAAATTGGGCTGTCACCGCCCAAGATGCACCAGCGGAAGCCGTCAATGACACCAACGATCGGATTCAGGCTATAGAGCAAGCGCCACTTTTCCGGAACAACATTACTGCTGAAGCCTACCGGTGAGACATACAAGCCGAACTGGACTACAAAGGGAATCACATAGCGAAAATCGCGATACTTGACATTTAGCGCTGTAATCCACAGGCCTGGCCCCAAACTTGCCAAAAGAGCTAACAACATAAATGCGGGCAGTAAAAGCATATTCCAGCCCGGTGCAAAGCGATAATAGATCATCAGCGCCAGCAGGATAACCAGACTGATAAGAAAATCCGCAAAAGCTGTCACGATGGTCGCTGTAGGGACGATCAATCTTGGGAAATACACCTTGTTGATCAAATTAGCGTTATTGATCAGGCTGTTTGAGGCATCGCTCAAAGAAGCAGAGAACAGAGTCCAAGGCAGCATGGCAGCAAAAACCAGCAGCGCATAGGGCGCGTTGCCATCGCTTGGCAGTTTGGCCACCCGGCCAAAGATCACTGTAAAAACAATCATCGTCAGCAGCGGTTTCAAAATCGCCCAAACGACTCCAATAACGGTTTGCTTGTACCGAACAGAGAGGTCCCGCCAGGCTAGGATCAGAAAGAGCTCGCGGTAGCGCCATAGATCTGTCCAGTAGTTCTTATCAGCCCGCCCCAACTCCAGCACAAGCACCTGCTCATCCAAAGGTTTTTTCGCATTCGCTATTTGTACTATTGGAGTACTCATCGTAAAACTTCCATTCTCATCTGTGCAAGATAACGCATCTTACAGCAGAGCATCGCCCGCCAGACTTCCAGGTCGCGCGAGAAGGCTCGGGTTGACGGTTCGCCCCGCGCGTTGGCTCGTAAACGGTCAACGGCAGAGGTGATCCTGCGATATGGGTTTTGATGGATTCAGTCACGTTAATGTTCTTTTCCTTTTTTTCAATAGAGCCGGGTTATGA
>WNFZ01009271.1_pt1 | contig 17046 bp, 11 predicted proteins | sample 5400081 | NCBI WGS metagenome assembly WNFZ01 (sample SAMN13153365, study PRJNA577476) | soil metagenome | isolation source: 80 cm soil or saprolite under grassland replicate 1 | place: USA:California | collected 2016-06-15 | reverse complement strand
CGTTTCATGGTTGGCTGCATCAAGCGTAGTGACCGGTGCGGGCTGGCCGCCCGCCGCCGAGACGCGATAAAGCGGGCCCCCGAAATCAGGCGAAAAAATGATCACACCATCCTTGTTCCAGGCGCCGCCCCGGTTCGTTTGCGCATCGGCTACCGTCTGGGCCGGACCACCAGAGATTTCGATTCGTTTTAGTTTTCCTCCGGTAAAGAAGCCTACAGACCGACTATCAGCCGACCAGAAAGCCTGGCGTGCATCCTCAGAGCCGGCGAGAGGTTGGGCGTCGAGAGAATCCATCGATCGAATCCAGAGTCGTAGTTTTCCATCTGTACTATTGGCGCTGAATAGAAGATGCCGGCCGTCAGGTGAAATAAAGTCGACAGCACCGGCAAAGATTAATTTCTCCGGTGCGTAAACATAAAAGCGTGTCGTTTGTTTTTCCTCAATGTCGGCGCGGCGGAAATGGATGATTGCAAGTGCAGCGACGGATACAAACAACAGCGCAACCAGTAACCAGGCGACCAACTCTCGGCGCTCCGCCCATCGCGGCCGGAAGGGGGAGATTGTCACGGTCTCTGTGGAGGTCGTACTCGATCCCGCAAGAGCCTCCAGGGCGAATGAGAGATCACGTGCTGAATTAAAACGTTCTTTCGGATTTTTCTCCAAACAATGGTCCAGCAACCGTTCCAGTGCGGGAGAAACGTTATGATTGGTTCCTGAGAGATCCGGTGGATCTTCTTTCAATATCGCGCTCATCGTGTCGGCTGCTGATTCGCCGCGAAACGCGCGACGGCCGGAGAGCATTTCATACAGGATCGCGCCAAACGAGAAGATGTCTGATCGGTGATCGAGCTTTTGCCCTCGCACCTGTTCAGGCGACATGTAACCAGCCGTCCCCATGACGACACCCGGACCGGTGTCGACGCGTCTAGTTGGAATTTCCGTCTGCGATTGATCACCATCGGCTTGCGTCAGTTTTGCCAATCCAAAGTCTAGAATCTTTATTCGTCCGTCTTTGGTAAGGAAAATATTGTCGGGCTTGAGATCCCGATGGACGATTCCTTTCTCATGCGCAGCCGCCAAACCGTGAGCGATTTGTAAGGCAAAATCGAGCGCTCGCCGCTGTGGCAGAGTGCCGACGCCTATTCGCTCGCGCAACGTCTCGCCTTCGAGCAGTTCTGAAATGACATAAGGTGAACCATCGTGTGTGCCGATGTCATGCACAATGAGAATGTTTGGATGATTGAGCGCACCGGCGGCGCACGCTTCCTGCTCAAAGCGGTGCAAACGATCGGGATCGGCAGAAAAAGTCGCAGGCAGGACTTTCACTGCCACATCGCGTCCGAGCCGTGTGTCTCGTGCTCGATAGACCTCGCCCATTCCGCCCGCACCCAGTGGAGCAATGACTTCATATGGGCCAAGTCGTGTGCCTTGAGCGACCGTCATAGCGATGTGTCGGGGGAGGTGAATTCAGAGTCAGTCTGACGAGGCGCAGTCATTTTATCGCGGTTAAGTTCAGGACACTAGGGGGTTAGAACTACAGCGCCCTAAAACTACGAGGGTTCTTTCACCAAAATGTGAGTCGAATAGCCGCGGGCTCTCAGCCGAAGATGAGGTCGTCGCCCTAAGGACCGAACTTTGAGTAAAGACCGATGTTTGAACGCCAACGGCGTTCGACAACCTAGTCCCGGGTTGTCGCTTCGACTACCCTGGGATCACCAACCCACCCCGGATCTTTTCGTCCCAACGGGCGAATTAGATTTGGATCATTCCTCGAGCTTCCGCATTCACGGCTATGCCGTCTGATGTGCGGAGGGTCTACGACCTTCCGTCGCAACTGCCGAATTAATTTGGGCTAGGCCCAAGTTTCGGGGCGCAGCCCCAACCCGTGGGTAACTTTCCGGAAGGTCAGAGACCTTCCTCACATCAAGCGGCGTAGGCGCACCGGCCGCGCCTGCAATTCCGTCGGCTGGCGATCGTTATCGTGTTTGGCAATGATGCTGAATGCGACTGCGAACACATCAAACACTACCGATTCAGTCGGACGCCAAATCCCGCGTCTCTCTTTCCTTCCCTTTCCCCCTTCCCCTTTTCCCCTGTTCCCCCGTTCCCCTTTTCTCGGTTTTCACCGTTGCCTGGCAGGTGGTCGTGGCAGGACGGTCGAGTTCCATTTCTTAAACTCGTCGCGGAGTTGAGTGAACATCGTTGGATTCTGTTCCCGGAAGTTCGCTTGCTCGCGTTGGTCAACTGAAAGATCAAATAGATACTCCTGCGCGCCATCCTTGAGATACTTCCAATGTCCTTGCAGCGCCGCGTCCTGGATAGACGTGCGCCAGAAAAAGGTGCGCTCATACACCGGGTGGCTTCCACGGATTACCGGCAACAAATCATTGCCATCGAGTGGATAGCCACCATCAGCTTTAGCATTGCCGACTGCAAGCATCGTGGCTGTCCAGTCCATCGTGATCGCTGCCTGCTGCGTTACCACACCAACGGGAACTGTGCCCGGCCAACGCACGATGGCCGGCACTCGAATGCCGCCTTCCCACAGCGAAAACTTTTCCCCTCGAAACGGCCAGTTATAGGAAAAGCGCTCACCGCCGTTGTCACTGGTGAAAATCACCAGCGTGTTATGAGTCATACCCGCTTGATCCAACGCTCGCAAGACTTCGCCAATACCATCATCCAAACTCTTCATCATTGCAGCGTAAGTTTTCAACGAACCGCCGGCGGTGAAACCATCGTACCCCCGTCTTAACGCGCGGCTCACGTCCTGATCACGCGGTCCTTCCCAGGGCCAGTGCGGCGCTGTGTATTGCAAACTCAGATAGAACGGACTCACAGTTCCCGCGCCCTTATGACGATTGGAAATATATTCAACAGCGCGCTGCGTCAGCATCTCGGTCGTGTAGCCGATGCGTTCGACGGAAACTTTTCCCTCATAAAGATCGCTATCGCCCCGCATGTCTTTGTGTGTAAAAAAGTCGGCTGCGCCACTCATAATTCCGAAGAACTCATCGAATCCGCTTTGCACCGGGCCGAAGTTGGGTAAATAGCCCAGATGCCATTTGCCGATGAGCGCCGTTTGATAGCCGCTCTCCTTTAGCAAAGAAGCGACAGTCGGATGTTCAGGTGGTAGCCCGAGAGTCTTCGCTTTCTCACCCAGGTCACCTCTTTCGGTTAAAGGTTCTTCAAGGCCAATGCGAGTTCGCGCCGGGTAGCGTCCGGTCATGAAAGCGCAGCGAGTGGGCGTGCACAGCGACGCAGCGGAATAGGCGTTGACGAAACGAACACCCTGTGCGGCAAGGCGATCGAGGTGTGGGGTTTGATAATCAGGACGACCGTAGCAACTCAAATCACCATAACCAAGATCATCGGCGAGGATGAACAGAATGTTTGGCTGCCGCATCTGGCCCAAGGTTGGCCGGAGCGGCTGGCCTAACGAAGGCATGGGGCTGATACCCGCTCCGGCGATTGCCGTTAATGCGGTGCCTGTTAATGCGGTGCTGACAAATTCGCGACGAGTGACTTTGCGTGACATGCGGCGAATGTTAATTCTTGCGACGACCAAAGACAACGGAATGGATCCACGTTCACGGCCGATTTTCGTCATAATCCTGCCCCGACCGAAAATTTTTCCTGAACAGATGGTCCCACCAGCTCCCTTTTTACGCGTTTAGAAGTAAGGCGGGCGAAACCGCTGAGACAGCTAGTTGGAATCGAAGGAGATGTTCCATGAATCACGGATTTACGTATCAATCGACTTTTACGGTATCGGACATTGTACACTGGCGTATCGCAGACATTATTGGTGGCGACAAGCGGCTCGATTTCTCGAAGGCCTTCATGCCTGAGTCTTTTGCCCGCGTCGAACCGCTCTCGTTTCTAAACCAGGACGAGAAAAGAGTTTTGAATCAGATTAGAGGAAATGCTTACCTGTGCATCTTCGGTTTGGTCGAAGAGTTTATTCTGCCCTTCGTATTGGACCATGCCCGAACGCAGATCCACGGAGACGACTACAGAGTGCGCGCCTTGTTACAGTTTGCCGGTGAAGAAGCCAAACACATCCAGCTCTTCAAACGTTTCCGCGCGGATTTTGAGGCAGACTTCGGAACGTGGTGTGCAGTCATTGGTCCCCCCGAAGCAATCGCGAGCGCAATTCTTGCTCATGATCCTTTGGCAGTAGCGCTGACGACGCTGCACATCGAGTGGATGGTGCAACGCCACTACGTTGACAGCATCAGAGACGATCAGGATCTTGATCCTCAGTTCAAGAGCCTGCTCAAGCATCACTGGATTGAAGAAGTTCAACACGCCAAGCTCGACACGTTGATGGTCGAAGCGCTTGCGGCGGGTCGCAATGAAGAACAGATAATGCAGGCTGTGGAAGAATACATCGAGATCGGCGGCTTCATCGACGGCGGCTTGAAACAGCAGGTGGAGTTTGACCTTGAGGCTTTCACCAGGGCCACGGGTCGTGAGCTCAACGACGCGCAGCAGCAGCAATTTCGCGAGGTGCAGCTGCAGGCGAATCGCTGGACCTATCTGGGCACTGGGATGAGTCATGAGAAAGTTCTCGAGACGCTGGGGGGCTTAACACCCAAAGCGCGCAAACGCATCGAGAGCATTGCACCTGCTTTCTGTTGAGCCTCATGGTTGCTGAGCACCGGGGTTGATAGAAGCGCGAGAAGCGCGTCGAGTCAAAGCGCCGAGGGCGCGCAATTCCAACACGACGCATCTGAACGCCAAAGGCGTTCGATAACTTAGCCCGGGGTTGCCGCTTCGGCTACCCCGGGATCACCAGCCCCAAAAATTCTTTTCGCCCCAACGGGGCGAAATATTTAATAGGATCTTCGCCGCGTCGCTTAGGGCTTCTTGCGGAAACGCATGGTGGGATCTGGTTGTTGGTTGTGTTGCTCCACATGGCCGTCAGGGTGAATGGTGGTCTTCAGAAAGCTGTAATGTGGGCCGTTGCGGTCTTCAAAGTATTGGAAGGTCGTCGTCTTAGCTTCACCCTCGGGGTCTTCGATTTTCTTAACGATCTCCTGCCCCCACGGGAACCCCTTGAAGATCCTTACGGTCTTAACAACTTTCGAGTCTGCAGTAACAAGTCGGGTCTCGATGAGCTCGCAGGGGTTGCCGGGGTTGACCTCGGACCTCTTCCTTACGACTTCCTGCCCGTTGGTGGTCAACGACCAAAAATCCAGCTTAGGGTCATAAAAATATTCGCTCTTGTCTTCCTTGCCATGTTGGATCATCGTGATCTCTAAACGGTTCGCGGAAGGTGGGTTTGGATTTCTAAAACGATAAACCGCATAAGGCTCGCCAACTAACTCGTATAGTTTTCCTCGCTTTGCGCCAACTTGATCCGGATGGTAGAAGCGCAACTCATACTCCCATGGGCTGCTCACGATGATGTCGAGCAGCGTTTCAGGGACCTTAACCTGCCTGAGTGGTTGGGCCAGGTAGCCTCCGACTCTGTCTCTAATTCTCCTCGAAGGTCTGGAGTCGTCGGGTATCATTTCAGCTCCATTCCTGGCGTTGGGCATGGAGAATCCAAGAACCTCTGGCGTGTAAATGTCGGCGGTTATCTCGGTTTCCCGAAGACCGATCTCCGCCACTCTCCCCTCGGCGAGGTGTCCGAGCCCGATGTACATAAGCACGTTGGCCAACCTGCCATTGGTCGACGTTAGTTGTTTGCCTCCGAGGGTCGGGCAACCAGATTGCACAACTGAGCCTGGGCTGTGTACGACCGGAGCGGCGAGTGCTTCAGTCAAGCTCAGAAATTCAGGCGCCGGGCGAGCTGAAACAAGGATGACGAGCAAAAGGCCGCCAAGCAACACGAAGCGTGCGGTAAAAGAAGCAGGAATAAAGCCTCTCAAGGGTAACTCCAGAAAGCGCCGTTAGGTGCGCAATGTATATAGCTCAAGACTGAAAAATAGTTTAGCTCAGTTGGGGCGAAATAATTCGCATCATATTCCGCAGCTTCAGCGCTCGAAAACGTTCCACGCTGATATGCCGAGGCGCGAAAGCATGGCCCGAGATCGCATCCTCTGTGATCTTCCTTCAGATGCACAAGCACCGATGGGGATCTGAAGTTTCGCGTGAGTGGTTCATGACCGTGCAGCAAGTACTGAGGATCTCGATGTATCGCGGCGCGCTCATCTCCGTGGACGTAGTTGTCAAAAGGCGCAACCTGGGCCGCTGGCGTGAGTAGGGATAACAGATGCGCTATCTTTCTTCTAATGCTTTCGCTCGGTCTTGTCTTTCGCCTTTGCCGCTTCCTTAGTTTGCCACTGCATATTAGAGGGATCGTCTGCGCCACCTTCTGCTAAAGCCTGAATGTGATCGATGACATAGCCGGGACACTTCCCGCTAGTGGCTCCGTTTATAGGACATGGGTGCATCTGCATGAAGACGTGTTTTGCGCTTGCGCTGCGTTTGATTCTACCGTTCTTATCTCTTTCGCAAGTTGCACATCTAGACCGCGTTGCTGAACTGCCATTCGTATATATCGGCGTATATATCGATGCGGATGCGTGAGTCGGAGTTGATGCAGACGATGATGTAGAGCTTCCTCTGCTGTGAGGCGCGGACCTATCGTGAGCGGCAACCACGGTGCCATCTTTTCGGGTATAGGTTCTGACATGGACAGTCTTCTGAGCGAGGGATAACGGTACGACCGCACAAAAGAACAGAACGAGCGAAAGTAACAGACCTGTAACTGACCTAAAGCTATGCTTGGGCATGAAAAACTCCCTGGGCGTAAGAGGGTTGACCGCTTGGTGAGGGCGGCGAATCCTATCCCAAAGAGTAGGTGGATGCAAGAACGCTTGTATCTAACAAATGAAAGACTTCTTTTATCGGGATTAGAGGTGTGCCGGACTTCACTTTGAGGCAGGTTAATTAGGAGAGACTACCCAAAAATCATTTCGCGCCTTTGGCGTTTCAGCGGCTCTGCCGCCGCACCGTGCGGAAAGGCTCTGCCTTTCCGTCAGCCTCACTCCCAATTCTTTGGAGGCTCCGCCTCCAGTCCGAGGTTAGCCTCCTGAAAAATCAAGAGACCCGAACGGTAAGGCAGAGCCTTACCGCACTGTGCGGCGGCACAGCCGCTCCAACGCGATTGTGATCGTGTCAGGTAGCGACGACGAAGGCGACCGCGAACACTTCAAAAACACTCGGCCACGCGTCTGTCGATTCAGTCGCACCTATCATCCCCCCTTACGCCGCGACCAACACTTCGAGGTCTTCCTCTGCCCACAGTTTCCGGCGTTCCTGCTCACCACCCATCATTGACTTTTGTGAATGTCTGGCGTAGAAGCGGCCTGAAATCCAAAATCCAGATGCCCAAGGAGCCGCACCATGTCCCTTAAATTTTGTTTGTTGTTAGTCTCGATCCTGGTGACTGTGACGCTGCTTTCGTGCCAGCAGGCGCAGCCTCCCACAAATTTGGCTGAGAACAAGGCCACTCCGGCACAAACGGAAACGGCGAAGAAGGCCGCTCCGACAGATCTCGAAGCGCTCTCGAATCGGCTGGTCACTCAGGTTGCCGGCGCCAAGGAAGGCGAGATCGTCTTCGTCAGTGGCGGCGTTCGCGATCTGGAGCTGTTGGAAAATATTAATACCGACGTGCGAAAGGCCGGAGCTTTTCCACTATTAACAATCGGCAGCGATCGCATGTTCAAGAAATACTACGAGGAAGTGCCTGAGAAATACGATTCCCAGCCGCCCGATCTCGATCTCAAATTGGCCACCCTGCCTGCGGTCACGATTGCTATCGACACCAACGAGTCGGACGCGGTGGGCAACGGCATCTCGCCCGCACGGCTGGCCGCAGTCGGAAAAGCCGGAGAACCGGTGGCCGAACTGTTTCTGAAGCGCAACGTGAGACAGGTGAACATCGGAAACGGACTTTATCCCACTGCTTATCGCGCCAAACAATTTGGCATGTCGCAGGACGATCTCGCAAAAACTTTCTGGGAAGCGGTGAACTCTGACTATACCGCCGTCCAGACCACCGGTGAAAAAGTGAAGGGCGAACTTTCGACCGGCAAGGAAGTGCACATAACAAATCCGAATGGCACTGACTTGAAAGTGAGCATCGCGAGCCGGCCATTCTTCGTCAGCGATGGAATTATCTCCGCGGACGACGCCAAAAAAGGTGGGCCTGCCGTCTCAGTTTATTTACCGGCTGGTGAAGTTTTCTGTGCTCCCGTTCCCGGAAGTGCAGCAGGCAAAGTTGTCGAGTCACTAGGTTTTTTCCGAGGCAAGGAAGTAAACGATCTGACCTTGATGGGAAACTGGATTCAGTCGGGCATGGTCACGGTAGGAATTGGCAATAACGCCTGGGCCGGCGGAGACAACAAAGTTTCCTATGGCATGACAAACTATTTGCCTGGGAGTACGGTCACTGTGGATGGAAAGACGGTGGTAGAGAATGGCGTGTTGAAGTTGTAGTCAGCGTGGGCCAGAAGCGCACTGACTGCATCGTTTACCCAGGGTGTTACCCTGGGCTGGAATTATTCAACGCCGTCGGCGTAAGAGATCCAGTCGCTGCGGTTTTGTTAACCACCACAACATCATTTGCTCAACACATTTAAGCGGCCCAGTGTGTTAACCAGGCGGCGAAGGTGAGCCAGGCTCGTGTGCCGCCGAGCACCAGGCGGAGCGGCTGTGAGGCAACGATGAAGAGGCCCGCCAAGGCCGTGGCGCGATGGATACGCTTAAGCGTAACGAGGTCGTAGAGAACACAAGCCACAACAAACACATCTGTCAGTCCAAAGAATACTGGTGGGCCTGCCTGCATGATCGCGAAAGGCAACCGAGCAATTGCCGCGGCCAAAATTGAAATCGTTGCGAGCATCATCAGCCGCTTGTGCACGTCGGGCCGGCGCCGGAAATAAAAGCCTACCCCTATCAGTGACGCAAACACGAACATGTCGCCGAGCGGTATTACCAGGAACGAAAGCGGAGATATGTCAGGCAGCGGGGTCGCGCCCTGGCTGGCCCTGATGACAGCCGTGCTGACGCCGATCAGAATCATCAGTGTCGCTATAACCCCACCGAGAATTCCCAGTCGACGATGAATATCAGTGCGATGCGCAGCGACCAGCGTGGTTTGCGTCACGAAAAGCAACAGCCAGGACGAGAACACCAAGCCGTGCAGATGAAGGAGCGGCATTAGCGGCGCGCTGTTGAAATAAGGCCGGAGATAATAGGTGCGGGAAAAGCCGGCAAAGACGGTGATCACCACCGCTATGGACATGCCAATGTAGAACAAACGCTCGCGTCGCTTGCGAACGAGTGCGGGGGCTGCTTGCATGGTTTAAGTCTCCAGTCAACAGTCAACAGTCGGCGGTCGGCGGTCGGCGGTCGACTGATTTTGCAGCAGCTTTTAGCACAAGAGGGAGCAGACAGTAAACAGCAAACAGTAGACAGCCGGAATCAGCGCCGCTCAAATACTGAACCGGGAGCGGTAGCGACCGGGTCCTGGCAATCAAGTTGGACTTTACTCGTAGCGATTCTTGATCGAGTTGCGCAAAGACTTGAAAGCTGCTCACACAGCATTTTCGACAACGTTTAGCGCCCAACACCATTGTGTAATCACTCAAGTATGAAAGTCTCGAGGTTGGGAAGGGTGGCTTGCCCCCGCCGCGACCGGGGTAAGAATGGGCTGAGTTTTCACACAGTCTCGATAGCGACCGGCTGGAAGTTTGATTACAAATTTCGTTACGAGTGAAGTGGTTGTGTATGTCGCAATATGATCCGGTCGCTACTGCTCCCGGTTCTGTATTTGTGGGCGTCACCGTTGATTCGCCGACCTGGGGCTCACTCCAGGCTTTACGCTGTCGCCAGCTTCGCAGGCTGAGGTTGTCGCCCGTTTCGCGGGCTCGATAATCGCAAACTAACAGTTTGCGCTACGAGGGCTAGGGCTTCCACTTCAGGACTTCATCGATCGCGGCGACTGAGATGGGATGGTAAGTCGGGCGCGCGCGGCGGTAAATCGCGAGCGCGCGTTCCTTTCCTTCAGGTGTTTTGGCAAGCTCTTCGTACAACGGTTTGATGAACTTGCGGCGTCCGATTGTCATGAGAAATTCTTCGAGACGCGAATACGCGGGTTCGTAGCGATTGCGAATCGACATCAGCAACCATTGAAACGCGATCTCAGAATTTCCCGACTGCGTTAAGTGAAACGCCTGGTCCAGCTCTGCCATACTCTGCGGATCCAGAACAACCACGTCGCTCTTGTCCGAACCGTTCCGATTAGGACCGGTCGCGGTGGTCCGATCAGGACTGGCAGTTGTGGACTCAGCAGCCGTGGACGCGGCAGCCGTGCCAGTAGTATTACCAGTGTTACCCTGCATCCCAGCCGCGTCTCCCGGCAGGGGCAGAGACCTCAGGAAATGCAGCAACTCCTGCGTCGTCCACTTAGCAGTCGGAATTGCGGAAGCCGGAACCTCGCCGCCCAGCCAGCGCTTCGCTTGCTCCTCAACTCTACTGAAAGCCGATGACGTCGGCTTCGGCGCGTTGGCAGGGATACCCGGCTGGTTAATCCATTCATCAACCGGCACCTGGGCTGCCAGCGATGGATTCTCATTCAACAAGTTGGTCTTTAAGTAAGCGAGAAACTGATCTGTTGTAATGCTCTGGAACGCGAAGTGATCGAAGTAACTCCGCAGGAAACGATCGAAGCGCGCGCGACCGAAAGTTTGTTCCAGATGACGTAGAAACAGCGCGCCCTTTTCGTAGGGCACATCGGTAGAGCCTTCATCCGGATCGCGGCCTGTTAAATCAATGTGCAGAATCTCGTCCCGGTCTTCCAGACGCGCGAGATCGTCGCGCAAATCCCGCAGGCCTAAGGCAGCTTCCATCTCCTCGCGCGAACGGCCGTAGACAGCCTCCAGAATTCGCCGTTCCAGATAAACCGTAAAACCTTCGTTCAGCCAAAAGTCGCGCCAGGTGGCGTTGGTAACGAGATTGCCGGACCAGGAGTGGGCCAACTCATGCGCCACCAGCGACACGAGACTCTTGTCGCCGGCAATAACAGTCGGCGTCGCAAATGTAAGTCGCGGATTTTCCATGCCGCCATACGGAAAGCTCGGCGGCAGGACCAACAGATCGTAGCGTCCCCAGCGGTATGGGCCATACAGTCGCTCGGTCGCTTCCACCATCTTCTCTGTGTCGCTGAATTCACTGGCGGCTTTGTCAACGACGACGGGCTCCGCATAAACGCCGGTGCGTCGCCCTAAGGGCCTGAAGCTGAGATCGCCGACTGCTAACGCGATCAGATATGAAGGAACGGCTTGCGGCATGCGAAAGCTGTAGTCGCCATCATGCGGCGTGTTCGGCTCATTCTCTGCACTCATCACCGCCAGCAGGTTGCGCGGCGTGCGCACGCGAGCAGTGTAAGTCACGCGAACCTGCGGTGTGTCCTGAAGCGGAATCCAGCTGCGCGCATGAATAGCCTCCGACTGCGTGAACATGAAAGGGTTCTTCTTGCCGGCCGTTTGTGCGGGTGCGAGCCATTGCAACCCCGAAGCGTCAGGGTTAGTGGAATAGCTAATGCGGACAAATCTGGCGTTCGCTGGTAACTGGATAGTCAGCGGTGCGCCGAGGATGGGATCCGATTGACCGACACTAAATTTCGTCGCAGTGTACTTTGCTCCATTCGCAGAAGTTTCGACCTCGTCGATGTTCAGATGTCGCGTATCGAGGATGAGTGGCGCTTGTTTGTTCAGCCTGTCGATAGTTAAAACCGCTGCACCCTGCAGAATCTTTTTGTCGAACGAGACGTCCCAATCAAGGTCCAGATGCCGTACACGAACGTCTTGCGGATTCGAGTACGAATGGAAATCTTTGGCTGCGGGTTGGGAGTCGACTGTAGTTGCCACGCAGAGAATAAATAAGAGCAGGACGAGATTCTTCATAAGACTTGCGTACTTTAACCGATCTCGGTTCCGAGTTTCGAGTTAGGTGCTAATGAGAATTTCAAACAGCGGCAAAAAAAGAGACCGCCGGCTGGCGATCTCCTTTAGGCTGATCAACTTGTTGTTGGTTATGCGGCTGGTTGAGGCAAAGGCTCCAATTGCGGAGATACGCTGGGGATAAGACCAGGCTGACTAGTCTCTTCCGCGACAAAGCACTGCTCAATGCCATCGGCTTCAACGGTTGACAGCTTCCTCCACTCGATCGAGGAGGGTCTGGCTGAGTGGCGCTGAGTTGGACTGGCCGCCGGTCTCGCCGATATAGATCGGACCGAGCGGGCTCATGCCAAATTCGCTGACCATGCTCCGCGCAATTTCAACGGCGCGTTGAATATCGTTTGAGGCGCCGGCGGTCATTGTGGAAAGCAGAATCTGTTCAGCCGCGCGTCCACCCAACAGCACCGCAATCTGGTCCTCGAGATACTCGCGTTTCTTCATCAGACGATCGCGCTCGGGCAAAGCCTGCGTCACACCCAACGCGCGCCCGCGCGGCAGAATGGAAACTTTGTGAATCGGATCGCCATTCTTTACCGCCAACCCAACGGCGACGTGACCTGATTCGTGGACGGCCGTCGCATAGCGCTCGTCCTCGTCGATCATGAAGCCATGACGTTCTGCCCCCATCAAAATTCGATCGCGAGCAAACTCGATGTGGGTACGGCCGACTGCCGCGGATTCGTCTCGGGTGGCAGCAATCGCTGCCTCATTCAAAAGGTTGGCGAGGTCCGCGCCGGAGAAGCCCGGCGTACCGCGAGCTACCCAGTTAAGATCGAGTTCCGGAGCGAGCTGCAACTTGCGCGCGTGCACTCGGAGTATAGCCTCGCGGCCGCGCACGTCTGGCAGATTAACCGCGATCTCACGATCGAAGCGGCCGGGCCGCGTGAGGGCCCGGTCCAAAACGTCAGGGCGATTAGTTGATCCCATAACGACGATGCTCGAGGTTTGATCGAAGCCGTCCATCTCAATCAACAGTTGATTGAGTGTTTGATCCTGATCGGCGCTGGCCGAGTCGCTGCCGCGTCCGCGTTGCCGGCCCAGGGCATCAATCTCGTCGATGAAAATAATACAGGGCGAAACTTTCTTGCCCTCCGCGAAGAGGAGGCGCACACGTGAGGCGCCGACACCGGCAAACTTTTCCTGAAAGCTCGAACCCGACGCCAAAAGAAACGGCACGCCTGCTTCCCCCGCGACCGCGCGCGCCAGCAGGGTCTTGCCGGTTCCCGGCGGGCCGTAAAGCAAAATACCCCGAGGAGCACGACCGCCCAGCCGGCCAAAGCGCGCCGGATTGCGCAGGAAATCAATAGTCTCGGCCAGTTCGGCTGTCGCCTCATCAACGCCGGCGACATCGGCAAACGAAACATTTTGTTTGCCATTCTGGTCGCCCATGTTAAAGCTGCCAACGCCGCCGTTCATGCTGGCGTAGACGCGCCAGCCGATAAAACCGAGAAACAGCACCGTAATAATCGGCGCGCCCCAGGTCAACAGCGTTGCGGCCCAGGTAGTTTCCACCGGTCGAAACTCAATCGGCACATTGTTCTTGCGAAATTGTTCGACCAGTCCCTGACGAATTGCGTCACTCGAAACCGTAGCCTGAAGCGACGTTCCCTGCTTACTCTGAACAACTAAAGTGTCATTCTCGATAACCAGTGAAACCGCTGATCCCGTTTCAGCAATCTGGTAGAGCTCGGAATAATTGATTTTGGTAAACCGCGGCGCGCGACTTTGGGAAAAGATTATGGCAGTGGCCGCGATTAGCACTGCTGCCGTGGTGACAACCAAAATCAAAGTGACTCTTTGTGAGCGAGAAACGATTTTTCTAATGCGGGAAGGCATAACAGTAACTCCAAAAAGAGGCGGCGGAGTGTCGGGGGACATCGACGCAATACAAAACCCGAGTTCATTAACGTAAAGCGCTCGCCGCATTTGGGAGCAGCGAGCACAGGCTTACTTTAACAGCCTGCGGAGAGAGTTGTCCAGATGTAAGATTAGGCGCAGATTTACGCAGATGATACAGATCTGAAATAGAGACCGAATGCTAAGAAGGCAGCGGTCAAGAGAAAAGGTTCCAGCTCGGCCAACCGCAGTCACGCCAAATTCCCTCTTTCAGATCGGTCTCATCCGCGTTAATCCGCGGCTCACTATCTGAATCAAAAACTGTCGCCGAATTTCGAAATGGCGGGTTTCCATACGCCCACTTAGTACCACTGGTTCAACCACAAAACACGCGAAGCACGCTGGAAAGTCGGCTTTACACAACACTTTGCCGTGCCAGCTTCGCAGTTGGCACAAGCATTGCGAACTCACCGGCAGGCATTGAGGCGAACTGCCTGCGCATTAGGGCCGGGCACAAAAGGAGGAACTGATAATGCTTTGGACAATCTTCGTGATTCTCTTGATCTTGTGGTTAGTAGGCATGGTTTCGAGTTACACGCTTGGCGGTTTTATCCACCTGCTGCTCATCATAGCGCTGGTGGTGTTGCTCATTAATCTCATCAGCGGCCGCAGACCTGTGGTTTAGACTAATAGTAGTGAAACTTTTCATCTCCTTCCCAGTGGGATCGTTCCCGCTGGGCAGGGGTGCGTTTGCTCACCGATCATTCGCGGCCAGCGAAGCGTCTTCCGCGGCGTAGTCAAAGTCCTCGGGCGAGATTTGCGCGGGAGGATTCGTTCGTTCCCAGGCAATCGTTCGCCGCAAAGCTTCATCGAATGACATGATTTCAGCATAGCCAAGCTCGCGACGTATACGGCTTGAGTCAACTTCATACTGCTGACTGAAGTCGAACATGTTACGGCGCAGTGATGAAGTCAATCGATCCGCTGGCAGTGCAACTACTTCACCCTTCCAGCCGGTCATACGACCAATCGCGCGCACCCAGTCAGCTTCGGAAAGGGTTTCGGAATACGCGATATTGTAAACGCGCTCAGCCGCACGTTCATCCGTTACCGCCAACGCAATTGCATGCGCGACGTCTTCAACGTAACCGCGAGACCAGCGCCAACCAGCGTAGGCCTCGTCGAGCAGAATCGCCGGGCGCCCGTCCTCGATCCGTCTGATGTAAGAAAATAATCGATGCTGGAGATCTCCAGGGCCGTGCGTAGCAGGCAAGCGCAGTATCGTGGCCGGCAGGTTCGGATCATTAATCACTGCTCGTTCAATGGCGGTCTTGTTATAGTCGAGGCCGGCATTGGATAACTTCTCACGCAGCGGCGAATCCTCCGTGAGCGGGACCGCGTCAGGAGGGCCAGGTTCCGTGCGCCAAAGCCGGCCGAACGCTCGATACACGTCCTGGCTGCTAATGACCACCACGCGCCGAGCCACTCCTACGAAAGCCTTTACACGAGCAGCATCTTCCTCGCGCAGCGGCGCCATATCAAGAACGACTTCGGGATTTAGGCGCTTTAACTCATCTAAGTGTTCGGAGAAACTCGCGAAGTCCCCATGAACGTGGTGGACATGAACAGGTAACTCTGTTTCAGTCGCGCCGCGGTGAAAGATTGCAATCTCATGCCCGCGCGCCACGAGCTGTCGTACCACGTGCGGGCCGACGAATCTTGTGCCACCAAGGATCAGGACGCGCATAACAGGAATTGTAAATCAGAAACAGGATTTGGCCTGCGTCCTTGGATTGCCCTGGTACTTAAGCAGTTTGAACCAAACTGGATCACTACCGAATGCCCGAGTCAGACTATTCATGTCTAAGGCCTTCGAGTTCGTCTGCGCTACGGGGCCAGTCGGAACGAAGAAGACGTGAGAGGGCGCGGTCGGCGAGAAGCTTGCCGCCAGTTTGGCAGTTGGGGCAATAGTTGGTTTCGTTTGAAGCGTAGCGAATGCGCTGGATCTTGTGACCGCAACGAGGGCATGGTTCCTGATACTTGCCGTGGACCGCCATCTCAGGCCGGAAGGCAGTGACTTTTTCGGGAAAGCTGCCAATCGCTTCGAGCGGAGCGGTCGCAAGCCGCCCTTCCTCGCCTGGAGACATTCCAACATCGGACTTTGGACTTTGGACTTTGGACTTGGTGGGAACCCGGTCGCTTCCAACACCCCTAGCGGCTATCTTCACATCAGCGCGTAAGAGTTCGATCCACTTGGTCAGCGTGGCGCGAGTCGAGTTGAACAGCCGATCGATTTCTTCGGCAGACAGCTTTTGCGTCAGGGCAACGGGAGAGAGTCGTGCCTCCCAAAGAATTTCGTCGGAATAAGCATTGCCGATGCCGCTCAGTAAGCGCGGGTCGGTGAGTGTGCGTTTCAGCGTATGGTTCTCCGACTGGATAACTTTGGCAAAGGTCGCGCAGTCAATCTCAAAAATTTCCAATCCACCCGGATCGAGTCGGCTAAGGCCGGTCTCGGTCTCGATCAGGTGCAGGGAAGCACGCCGCTGAGTGCCGGCTTCGGTGAGTGAAAGAGCGCCGCTCTGGAAGTCGAACGTGGCGAGTCGGTTCTTCGGAGGTCGGGTTGAGGCGACCCGCGCGGCGACCCGGTCACTAGTGCTCTCGGTTCTGACAGAAGGTTGGTCGTGCCAATGCAGCCGGCCGGCAATCATCAGGTGCAGAACGAGCCAGAGATCTCCCTCCAGCCCTATACAAATCCGTTTGCCCAGTCTATGCAAATCAACGACCCGCCGGCCTTCGACGCTACTGATCGGCGGCACTGCCGTGCGCAACAGAAAGGGCGACACGATGGTGACGCGTTCGAGCGTTTTCCGCAGGATGCGGTGCTCGAGGGCTTCGAGGTAGACGACGATGTCAGGAAGTTCAGGCATAGCAGACAGTCAACAGTCGACAGTGGGGAGTCGACAGTCGACAGTGGGGAGTCAACAGTCGACAGTGAACAGTCAACAGCAAATGGCAATCAGTAATCAGCATTCAGCAATTCAGCAATTCAGCAATCAGCAATCAGCAATCAGCAATCAGCAATCAGCAATCAGCAATCAGCAATCGGGAGCGGCTGATTTCTCCGCGATAACGAGCAATCTCCTGCGCCGCTCGACCTTCGGACCAGCCGAGGTGCTTCTGGGCAATCCGTGCTGCAGCCTCGACGGCATCAAGTCCACAAGTTGAATTCAAA
>WNFZ01009078.1_pt1 | contig 17053 bp, 21 predicted proteins | sample 5400081 | NCBI WGS metagenome assembly WNFZ01 (sample SAMN13153365, study PRJNA577476) | soil metagenome | isolation source: 80 cm soil or saprolite under grassland replicate 1 | place: USA:California | collected 2016-06-15 | reverse complement strand
GTTTGGTGTCCCTGAGGCAAGAAAAACAGTTTATCTATTACGCGGTCGACTTCGAACGCATGGCCGAGCTCATGACTTTTCTCACGCAGAATTGCTGTAAAGGCATGCCCCAGGCGTGTCTTACCGTCGTCGAGACGGAACTTGGTCGCTGCTGTCCCCCTAAACAGAAACCCCAACGCACAAGGAGGTAGTTATGAAACGTTTTCACGTGCACGTCTCTGTGGACGATCTCGATGCTAGCGTCCAATTCTACTCGACCATGTTCCGAACGCCGCCGACAGTGCTCAAGCCGGACTATGCGAAATGGATGCTGGACGACCCACGAGTCAATTTCGCGATTTCGCAGCGAGGGCTCAAGCCCGGTGTCGATCATCTCGGGATGCAAGTAGAGTCGGAGACCGAATTGACCGCACTGCGTGAGCAAATGGCAACGGCCGAGATTGTCACACTCGACCAGGCGAATACAGAGTGCTGCTACGCGCGTTCCGACAAGTACTGGATAACCGATCCACAGGGTATAGCGTGGGAGACTTTCCACACGCTCGACTCGATTCCAGTTTATGGTGACACGCTGCGCGGAGAGCCAACGGCTTGCTGCGGCTCCGCACCGGCAGTCACTTCCCCATCTGCCAAATCCGGCGCCTGCTGCTAGGGAAGGAGATTACCATGGCTCACGAAGGCTCGTTTAACGTGCTGTTCCTGTGTACCGGCAATTCGGCGCGCAGCATCATGGCGGAAGCGCTGCTTAACGCTCTCGGAAAGAATAAGTTCAAAGCGTTCAGCGCGGGGAGCCATGCAGCGGGGAGCGTGAATCCACTTGCGTTAGAGCTGATTGAAAAGAACCGACTTCCGACACAGGACCTGCGCAGTAAGGACTGGAACGAGTTTTCCCTGCCCGGCGCGCCGTTCATGCACTTCGTGTTCACGGTATGTGATCAAGCTGCGGCGGAACCTTGCCCAGTTTGGCCCGGACAGCCGATGACCGCGCATTGGGGTGTTCATGACCCGGCGGCGGTTCAAGGCAGCGATGAAGACAAGCGGAATGCTTTTCTCAAGGCGTATACGGAGCTTTATCGGCGCATATCGCTGTTTGTCAACCTGCCGTTCGACACACTTAATAAGCTCGCTCTCAAAGAAAAACTCGACGAGATCGGGCGAGTGCAATGACTCTTGGCAAAGGGGATGGCAAACCGTGGCAACCGTCGAAACGATTTTAACCACCAACGGACAAGCGTCGCCAAAACGCCTCAATCTTTTTGAGCGCTACCTGACTGCATGGGTCGGTTTCTGCATGGTGATCGGCGTTCTTCTCGGCAAAGCAGTGCCTGGCATCGTCGCGGCTGTGCGCAATATGGAGTTCGGCGAGAATAGCCACATCAATGTTCCCATCGCCGTGCTGATCTGGCTGATGATTTATCCGATGATGTTGAAGGTGGACTTTGCTTCCTTGCTGGAGGTAAGCAAACGTCCTAAAGGCTTACTCATCACGCTTTTCGTCAATTGGCTGGTCAAACCCTTTAGCATGGCGCTATTCGGCTGGATTTTCTTCAAACATCTGTTTCTGCCGTTGATCGGTCCGGAACTGGCCGACCAGTATACCGCCGGGGTGATCATCTTGGCCGCCGCGCCGTGCACGGCAATGGTGTTCGTTTGGAGTTACCTGACGGACGGCGACCCGGCGTACACGCTGGTGCAGGTATCGGTGAACGATCTCCTCATGCTGGTTGCCTTCGCGCCCATTGTCACGCTGCTCGTGAGCGGAGCGTCGGCGCTGACGGTGCCTTTCATCGTCCTGGTCTATGCGGTAATCCTGTTTATCGTAATTCCCCTGGCAGTGGGAAGCCTGACGCGTGTCTGGCTGGTACGCGCGCGGGGATTGGAATGGTTTGAGAAAACTTTCTTGTCCGTCTTGCATCCTGTCTCGATTCTGGCGCTGCTTGCCACTCTAATCATCATCTTTGCGTTCCAGGCCGACAACATCACCATGCGTTTCTTTCACGTCGTGTTAATTGCGATACCGATCCTGATTCAGGTCTACTTCAACTCATCCCTGGTATACGGGCTGATGCGCTGGCTCAAAGTCCCGCACAGCGTCGCCGCGCCAGGCGCGCTGATCGGCGCATCGAACTTCTTTGAGCTTGCGGTTGCGACAGCGATCGCCCTGTTCGGAGCTGATTCAGGAGCCGCATTGGCAACGGTTGTCGGCGTGCTTGTCGAAGTGCCGGTGATGCTGTCGGTTTGCTCCGTCTGCAACCGCACGCGTCACTGGTTTCCGAAGACGACCTAACTGACACGGAGAAGAGCGATGTTGCGTTCCGCGGAGAGCCTAAATCGCGGCTGTGTCTGCCGTCCTCTTAATCCCGATCGCCTGTGCCGAGAGCTGGAAGCGGAACCTTCGTTGAATGGCCTATGCGACGAGATTAAGCGAACGCGCCCGCATCTTTTCTCGGCGACAGCTGTGTTCCTTTCTCGCGAGCAGTTTGCGCGTATCGCGGCGATCATAGCGGCAGTGGAGAGCGTAATCGGCTTGCCCGATTACCGCGAATCGGCGCTGAGTAGAGCACCGCACATTGCCCGGATCGACCCAGGGCCGTTGGGTGTCTTCCTCGGTTTCGACTTTCATCTGAGCTCCCGAGGGCCACAGCTTATTGAGATCAATACCAACGCCGGAGGGGCGCTGCTCAACGCGGTGCTGGCCCGCTCTCAGCAAGCGTGCTGTCGCGAAATGGTCAGCGAGTTTGAAGCGACGGCTGATCTCAACAAGCTGGAACAAACCTTCTTTGCGATTTTCGCCGAAGAATGGCGCCGCCAACGCGGCGGCGCCCCCCTCGGCCAAGTGGCGATCGTCGACGATGATCAGCCAACCAGTATTTATATCCGGAAATGAGGCTCTTCGAGCGAATGTTCAGGCGCTTCGAAGTGGACGCGGTGATTGCTGACGCGCGTGAACTCATCTGGAGCGAAGGACGGTTGTGGCATGGGACGCAGCCAGTGAATCTGGTTTACAATCGCTTGACGGATTTCTATCTGGAAGAGCCTGTTCACGCTGCGCTGCGCGCCGCTTACGAGGCCCAGGCAGTGGTGGTAACGCCTCATCCTCATGCTCATGCCCTCTACGCCGATAAGCGCAACCTTATTACCCTAAGTAACGACCGTGCTCTCGCAGCATTGGGCGTGCCCACAGCAAAGCGCGAGATTCTTGTGGCGGGCGTTCCGCGAACGGAATCAGTGACACCTGAGCGCGCGGAAACACTTTGGGGGGATCGCCGGAAATTGTTTTTCAAGCCCGCCGCAGGCTACGGCAGCAAGGCTGCGTACCGTGGGGATAAACTCACGCGCCGGGTGTGGCAGGAAATACTCGGTGCTGACTATGTGGCCCAGGCCCTGGTGTCGCCGAGCGAGCGTCGCCTGGAGGTGGAGGGCACCGAGACCGACCTTAAGGTTGACATTCGGGCTTACGTCTATGGTGGTCGCAGCGCGACTTTATGAGGGCCAGACCACCAATTTCCGCACCCCGGGTGGAGGATTTGCTCCGGCGTTTGTCGTCGGCCCAGAGAGCAAAAATGTGTGATCCAGGTTAGATATGCCAATGATCACATCTGGCTTGCAGAAAATGATCACCCTAGAAACGTCTGAAGCCCATGGCATATGCTCGCGGCAAGAAGGGAAATCTCATGGGACTGTTTTTCTCGGCCTTTGTTGGTGGCCTAGTAGGTACCGGGTTGATGGACATCGCCGAAAGCCTTATGGAGCGATTCAGGATCACGAGTCGGAAGGGTTGAGGAGGCAACCGAGCCATCGGTCGGTGGCTCTTGCATGCAGTTCACGGGCAGTTCGTACACAAGAACATCACCGAGGCTAGGGCGGTCAAAAATGAGTCCGCAATTGGTGGGATGACTCATTACCTTGTCGGCGGTAGTCTCGCACTCACGTATCCTGCTCTCTACCTCGTCTCCGGTGCACCCCTACCAGGCAATCACATACTTCCTAGTCTCTTGTGGGGCTTGGCGACAACGCTTCTGCCCTGGATCATCTTCTATCCTGCATTCGGTTGGGGCTTCTTCGGCGTAGCAGCCCCTCAGGGTACCAGACCGATACTCTCGCCGACGATCTCCCATCTGGTTTACGGGCTTGGACTGGGAATCGTCTTGAATATTGTCTCACAGCACTGGAGCGTTTGAGGTCAGAGGAGAAAAAGGGGTTAAGTCCAATTATTGACACCGTTGTCTAACAACCTGTTCGAGTCCGGCGCTTGCCAAACGCGCGCGGCTCAACCGAAGCGGGTTCGCCTGGTAGAAGAAGCATTCCTATGCACCCTTTATATAAGAACGTAAACGTCTCAGCTCGGTGCTCGGATTGTGACCGGAAAGTGTAGAATAGCCTCATGACGATTACCAAGCAGACCGCAGCCGAGAAAAGTCGTATCGTATTTGCGCCACGACATCTCGCTCGCGGATCTTGTGAGTTGGGCCGAAGACCCGATGATGGACGACGGGCACAATCGAAGGGTCGGACCTGTGCAACATATTGCACGGCGATCACTAGCGGCTACAGGGCCGGAAAGCCCCAGTCTAGCAATGCGCATCGCTTGTGGCGTCCACATTGCGCTTGCCTGCATTCGCCAGCTTTTCTTTTTCGAGCTGAACCAGCTCGTTTATCGCCTTCACTCAGGGTCAGCCACCCTTGGGAGGCTTCGGTGACTTGAACCTAAGCCGCAAGATCGCGACGCCGGAAATTAGACCTAGAGCGGCTGCAAGCGCCATCGCAACAGGCGAGTATTGTTTTAGCGGGTTGGTCATCGCGTAGCTGCCTGCTTCTTCACTTGTTCACGGAGCGCTTCGACCTCTCGGCGAAGCCGAGCTGTCTCTTCGTTGTCCTGATGATGCGGTCCCACGCACATGAAATGGCCGCCGCTACTGATCATCCGAACTACGAAGACGACGCAAAGAAGAAAGATCAGCAGCCCAATGACAGGGAAAATCCACCAAAAGCCCCACATCGGACCCATCCACGGTCCCGGTCCCCACCACATAAGCGATTCCTCCTTTTCTTGCAGACGAGTACGTCAGTCAAAGATTTTCGTTCACTTGGTATTTGAGCAAACATTGCGCCAGCACAAATATCGTGATTTATCAGAGTCTCACAGAACTTCTTTTCTTAAAACCGCGAAAAACCATGGGTAGGATTATCAGAAATTATAGATCCTTGGTGGGCTTAGATTCGCGCCGGTTAGGGTCAAGGCCATCATCCTATGGAAAAGTTTCTTAATAATGCCCACCCAGATTTCTGGGGACTGATTAAGGGGACAGGCTACTTTCTGCAGCCTACAAAATGGCTAATCTAGCTGGTGAAAGTCCAGCCTCAGCAATTGTCCATTCGGCTGAGTAGTTATATCCGACTCATAGGGAGGTAACGAACTATGGGAAAGCTCGGAAGTAAAAGTCTCCTTTAGGGAGGCAAGCAACCTGGAGGGCCTTAGCATAAAGCGAAGACTGCCGCCCCGAAATTGTCGTCATTGGAGGATGCCGACTCTGGAAAGTAGGGAGGAAGGCCGATGTGTCTGGTGAAGAAATGGATATGTGCAACCAGGCAAGACCCGGGGTAAGGGTCAAAGCACTTCAGGAGAGATGAGTCATCAAAGTAGGGAAAGTCCTGTGGCTGAAAGACCTCTGATATAAGCTGGAATAGGCGAAGTTCGGAGGGCGTTTACAGGACTGGCGGATGAGCCCGTAAGAGCGAAGATTGTCCAGTTTTTTTTCAATGAGACAAAATCGAAGCATGAAGTGAGTCGTTTTTGGTTTCGGGACTCTCGATTTGAGAATCCGGTTGTTGCTGTTGAAAAACGGCTTCCGTATTTGCCCCAGGATCGACGATCTCGATTCGACCCTTACCTCGGGTACCCCCCTCGATAGACGCTTGACTGGTTTTTTGATGGTCAGCCCAGTAGGCTTTTCGTTTCTCTCGGGTCCTTCTTTTCATCTCGTTTAATTCTTGCACCAGCGCGCTTTTGTTATTGAGCTGATGGACGTAAGTCGGAGTGAAATTATATAGCGCCTGGTGCGGCCGGCGCTGATTGTAAAACTCAATGTAACGGCCTAACTCTTCCCGCGCCGATTGTTCATCGGGATAATTTCCCACCAAATAAATTTCTTCCTGCTTGACGGTTCCATAAAACCGCTCCGTCAGCGCATTGTCAGTCGGCCGTCTCACCCGGGCAAACGATAACTCGGCTCCCATTGTCGCAAAGAACTCCTGCGTCACAGCGCAAGTGTTGGGCGAGCCCCGGTCGACCCTGAGCTCGGGCTTGGCCTTACCGTGAACGGAAATGCCCTGGCTCCTCAGCCCCGCCTGGTAAACTGCTTTCACATATCCCGCATGCACCGTCGGCACCACCTCATACGCAATCAGCAACCGCGAAAAGAAATCGATCACCGTCAGCAAATACCATCGGATTCCACCCACCGAGAGCTTGGTCCAGTCACTGCCCCATAAAAGATTTCTCTGCCATGCCTCGTAGCGTGGAGTTTTCCACGGCGCCGCTCGCCGCTCATACGCCTCCACTTGCCCCAGCGCCTTGAGATGCCCGTAGACCGCCGAGGCCGATAGATACACTCCTTGCTGCTGCAATACCCCCTGGATCCGCCGATGCCGGTACTCCGGATGCGCCTCCTTGACCCCTTCGATCATCTGGCGTTCCTCCACCGTCAACTCATATGAACTTTGCCGCTTGTCCTTTTTCTCTCCCTCCCCTTTTTTCCACCGGTAATAACTCGATCGCGCTACGCCCACATTGCCCAATACCTCCCTCACCGATCCTCCCTCGCCCCGATGGGCTTCAACCCATTCCACAACCACTTGCTTTTGACCCGCCACCAGCCGCCCCCTCTCCCTCAATCCAAGTTCATCTCTTTTTTTAACTCGCTGATCAAAAGCGCCTGATTGAGCACCACCTCCTTGAGCCTTCGATTCTCCGCTTCCAAACGCTTCAGATCCGCTGGCTTTAACGCCCGGCTGTTTCTCAACGATGCCCGTACTCCAACGGCCAACTGCCGCTTCCACTTGCGATACAACGAGTCAACTATCTCATGCTTCGCTAATCCCTCTTTGATCGTCCTACATCGCTCGATGTCTTTTAAAATCTCGAACTTTTGCTCAGGGGTGAATGTTCGCCGCACCTTTCTCTCTCCCATCTTCCCGTCCATCTCGTTCCTTTCCTCCTCGGAACGACTCACTTATTTACCCCATTTCTGTCTCATTAGTAAAAAAACAGGTCAGATGGAGGGGTAATGCCCTCTTAGCGAAGGGGGCTCTGGGTTGACTTCCACTGCTGGAGACAGCTTGTGCACATTGAGGCACGAAAGAGCTGGCCACAGAAGGTAAGTGGATCGGCTCCATGCAAACCGATTTATTGGGAAGGCATGGAGAGGAGGGTCGACTTGAAGCCGTGTTGGGGGAAATCTCGCTGCACGGAATTTTAGGGGGACTCTGGAAACAGGGCCACGGTCTGAGGCTATTTGGCACCAGCGACACGAAAGGGCTGGAAACGGAAAGTCCTTGACCTAAAGCCACTGCGCCAGAGTTCTACCCGGCTCTCGAAGCTTGACACTTGCCGGTACAGACACGATCCCTTGACGGGAATTACGAGGCTACATTACTGGTTTCGAGGCCTTATGGTGGAATTTTATCGACTAGCTTTCCGTCCCTGTAGATCTCGTAGGCGTCCGGGTGGAGCTCATAGCCCCGACCAACGTGATCACTGAGATCGAGAGTTTTGTCCGGTTATCAATATATTCTTTCCGAACTGGAAGCCGAATTCTTCCGTCTCTTGCTCGCTCCAGTGGTCGAAATACGCCATAGTGCATCCATCCGAATCATTCGGGAACGTTGGCGTAGTTGTTACTGCCGTGGGTGAAACACTGGATTAAGGAGGAGTCGAGCAAATAAGCTTCCCAAAGCGAAAAACAGGCTACGCCAATTCTTGAAGTAGCCTCTTCCAGTGGGCGAATTCGCGCTTTGGCTGAACCAAATTGGCGACGCGGGCGCACTGGCGTTTTAACGAGCGGTAAAAATCGGCGTTCGTTTCGGCCTTCAATAGAAGTTTTGTTAGTTGATGAGTGCCGCCGACCGGAAAATATCCGAGAAAGTTTTTTCCCAAGGTTCCAACCAAACCGGGAATCTTAGTGGCGATCACCGGGACGCCGCAGGCAAGCGCTTCCGACAAAACGTTTGAGCTGCCTTCCATCTTTGACGTGATGCAGGCCAAATCGCTCTGAGCCAAAATTTCCCGGGTCTTGCGATGCGATAACTGGCCCATCCAGCGGTAGCGGGGATTTCTCTTCGCTTCGGCCTGGACTTTTTCGCCCGCAACGGATCTTTTTCCTCGCGCAGGTGGCCGATGACACAGACTTTAAAGTTTGTGCTAATGTTCGCGAATCTAACTCTCAAGGGTTCAGCGGATTGATAAATGACTCGAGTTTTGGCGTGCAATCGCTTGGGTAATTCAGACAAAGCCATTTGTTGCAGCACCACCAGGCGCGTTGCGAGCTCAAGCGATTGTTTAGCTTTTCGATCACGGCGAATATCACGGTACAGATCCGTGCCGGTGAGCACGACGATCAGCGCCAGCTCAGGGTGACGTTTGTGAAACCGTTGAATGGAGTCGGAGCTACGCCGGGCGTGCAGAGCAATGAGAACGTCGCACGATTCGGCATCGTAATTCTGAGTGACTTTCACCCGATGACCGAGCTTCTTCAGCATGCCCGCCCAGCGCTGGGCGGTAATTTTGTTGCCGTTGTTGAGGGTTAACGGCGCCGGCGTGACGAGTTGGATTTTCATGCTGGCGATTATTTAGCGCAGGTGCGAAATCCGGCCCAAACGTCGCGCCGGTCAGGCGTGTAAAAATTTCTCCACGTATTGCGTATGAGCAGCGACGAAGTCGCCCAGCAACCGCCGCGCAAAACCTTGTGTGTGCCAAACCAAGGCTTTGAGTATTCCTTGTAGGGATCCACGGTAAATCCTGGATAGGCTTGAAATTCATCGGCCGTCCATTCCCAGACATTGCCGATCATCTGCCGGCACCCAAAGGCGCTATCGCCGCCCGGGTAAGCGCCGACTCCAACCGGGCCCGCGTTGCGCCAATCGAGATTGGCATGCTGCGGTGTCGGCGGCTCATCGCCCCAAGGAAAATAGCGACGCCGCTCGCTTAACTCGCCGCTCGCCGCCAGTTCTGCCGACGCGGCGACTTCCCACTCAACTTCGGTCGGAAGTCGACGGTTTGCCCAGTTGCAATAGGCTTCGGCTTCATACCAGCTGACGTGGACCACTGGCATGTTTTCGTTGAGCGACACATATTGATCGAAGACGCGCTGTGCCCAACGGCCGTTGGCTTCACGGCGCCAATAGATCGGATGATCGAGCCTTGCGCTAAGACCTGCGAGTTCCGACTTCTCATCAATGTTCTTGTTGAAAAACTTGGAAAACGATTTTTCCAATTCAGGCGCGCCGCCGGTTTCGAGCCAATGCCAACCCTCGGTGCTCCAGTATTGGGAATTACGATAGCCGCCGGCCTCGACGAAGGCGAGAAATTCGCCGTTGGTGACCGGCGTACGCGCAATCCGGAAGGGCTTGATTTGAACGGCGTGAACCCACTTTTCGTTGTCGAAAACGAAGGGAAAGTGTTCGCTGGCGCCGATCATAAACTTGCCACCGGGAATTTCGACGTCGCCAGGCCGGGCCGCGCCAGCGATTGGGCCCTCTGGTGCCTCTCTGGTGAAGTGTGGCGGCGGATATCCCAGTGTTTGGCGCGTGTAGGCGAGCGCTTCGGCGTGCATTCCTTCGTGGAAAGTTGTCAGCCAGTAGAAATAGAATTCGTCTGCCGAGAGTTCGGACGAACTTTCGATGCTCGCGACGCAACGATCCAACACTTCATTCATGTAGCGCAGGGTAGATTCTCGGCTAGGCAGTAAAAGCTCCCATCGGGTGTCGTGGGCGACGTCGGTGGAGTTGTAGAGCCGATCACCGTTCTCGATCAGCGATATTTCGTTGCGCAGATGACGCAATACCCAAAACTCCTGTGTCCACGCCACATGGCCGATTTCCCAGAGCGGCGGGTTCACTATCGCCAGCCGTGGCCCGATCATTTGCTGATCGTCGAGATCCGCGACGAGCCCGAGCAAACGCGCGCGAAACTCGCGCATGGTTGCGATCAATTGGCGCACGCCCATGGTGGGGAGGGGACCGGCGCTTGCGCTGGAGATCATCGTCGGCAACCTGACCATGTTCTGTTCTCTGATCCTGACCCTTTTCTCCCAGGCGGCTCGCTAGCTCTTCAAAAACGGCACGCCCAGGCGCATCAGGTCGTCGAAGGCATCCCAATGCACCATGTGCTTGCAGCCATTCACAATGTGGAGGTTGATCTGTGGTTGCATTTTTTTAAGCAACTCGGCGCGTTCGCCGGCGTGTGCACGGTCTTCGCGGCCGAATATCATCAATAGCGGCAGCTTCAGGTCGGTGAGCTTCTCCCATAACGGCTTGGCCGGCGCGGCGCCCGCGGGGGCGTCGTGACTCTGGCGTTCCTGGTGCGCAATGAAATTGCGGCCGACCATGCGACTGTGGCGCATGGCCACGTCTTCCTCCGAGATCAAGGCATGGTTGAAGGTGTCCGCCTGCAGGAGTTTGCGGGCATCCTCCAGCGTCGGTTCCTTTTGCGCCATCTCCTCGTCGACGCGCGCCTGTACCGCTTCGTACTTGCCGACCTGTGCTTCGGTCTGCAGCGGCAGCAGCGAGCCGGTACCAAGAATGATGACGTGCGAATACCGGCTGGGGTCTTCCAATGCCAGCTGAATCGCAAAGCCGCCCGAGCGTGAATGCGCGATCAGCGCGGTCTTGCCCAGGCCCGCGGCATCGATGAATTTCGGGATGGAATTGCGTTGCTGCACCACGCTTTGCTTGGCGGGTATGTCGGAGAGGCCAAAACCGGGAAGGTCAAACGAAACCGCGCGAAATCCCGCCTTGGCAAAAGGGCCGAGATTGCGCACAAACACGTCCGCCGAGCTCCCGAGCGACGCGCCGTGTAGAAACAGCACCGATGGCCCTGAACCTTCTTCGATATAACGAAGCTTCAGTCCATCGACTTCGACGAATTTATCTTGATAGGTCATGGCAATACTCCTCCTCTGATTTGTGTTTGTATCTAGCTCAAAAGTTCGACCATGACAATCAATCACCGTGCGCTGCGTGATGCAAAGTCTGTCGGATTGCGGTACTCCATGGTGCGAGCTCCTTGGCCCACTTCTCCCGTCGATGGGTGTCGATGTAGCCAAGTGCGGCGGCGAGACGAGGACTCTCGCGCCGGGTCAATTGTAGTGCTCTTATAGAAGCTTTGGCCGGTCGGCTGGCTTCGGCGAAGCGCCGAATGGCGCGCCAATACGGCAATGCATTGGCGCCGAATCGCTCCTTCACGGCCCGATTCCAGCTGCGTTCCGATGCGTACGCTCGCGGCGCGGCGGCGTAATCGAAACAAGTCGCCAGCGGCAAGAAGCTCAGCTCCTCTTGCAACAGCGGATTGTTGAGATAGCCGTAAACGATCTCCGGTAGCCTTAGATCGCGGCCTTGGAGCGGCCCGATATGGAGTTCGTCGCTCATCGTAAGATCGTTGACCGGATAGTTATCCCAAAGAAGCAGCGGGCGCTGAATCTTTTGACCGATCTGCCGCGCATGGGTCAGCGTGATTTTTTTGGAGACCACCGAGGGGCCGGTCCAAAAGCAGGCGACACCTAGCGGCAGATGCGCGGCGAGAGTTTCCAAAAAGTTTTCCTCAAAGGCGCCGAAAACTCGCTCCAGCAGCGGATCTTCACTATAATAGGAGGGACAAATCCACCATTCCACTTCGGTCCATGACGTGGGTTGACGGGCATTGATCTCCGCCAGCCAGCTGCCTTGGGCGCGCGCCAGACTGTTTTTGAAAATTCGCTGATCACGCTCGTGTGTAAGCCGCGAAGGAATGTCGTCGAACAGCACCGCGAATGTTCTTACGCCTGATTGGTAAAATCGGCGTGCTTTACGTAGCAAAATCTCGACCGGTTCACGGTCAGAAAAACACAGTCCTTCGCCGGGATGAAAGCCGTAGACAAAGTCAATATTGTTTCTCTGCGCGTGATGAATCAAAGGCAAAAGCTCGCGCCACTGGCGCCGAGGATAGGCAACACGCCAGCGCTTGCGGTGGTAAGGATCATCCTTAGGGGCGTAAAGATAAGTATTCATCCCGCGAGCCGCGCCAAATTCAAAAAGTCGCCGGCGATGCGCCATGCTCCAAAGCGGCCCGAAGAACCCTTCGACGATACCGCGCCGTTGAAAAATTCCGTGCTCCGTCATGGATTGGCAATTTGTCACAGCGCGCCGGCACTCACAAGTTTCCTTGCCAATGCCTTCGGCATTGCGTAGGATCTTCTACAGCAAGCACACTTTCCAGATGATCGCTCCGATTTCCGCTGCAATCTGCCGTCGCATGATGCTGTTCGCTTTATCGTCGCTGTTCGCCGGCATTTCCGGCGCCGCCGAACCGCAAGTGGTCGACGGCATGATTCGGATCCCGGCCGGTATTTTCATCATGGGCCGTAGCGATGGGCCGGAAGATGAGCGTCCACAGCATAAAGTCAATTTGGGCGAGTTCTTGATCGATCGAAACCAAGTGACTAACAGCCAATTCGCGCGGTTTCTCAACGCGGTGGGGCCGCAAGGAACTCGTGGAGCGAAGTATTACGACATCGACGACAACGACGCCCGCATCCATCGCCGCGAGAGCCAGTGGGTGGCCGATGCCGGCCATGAAAATCGCCCAGTTGTGGAAGCGTCATGGTTCGGTGCCGCAGCTTACTGCGCGTGGACAGGCAAGCGCTTACCGACGGAAGCGGAGTGGGAAAAGGCGGCGCGTGGAACGGATGGACGCAAATATCCCTGGGGAAACGAGCCGCCGGATGCCTCACGCGCCCATTTCAAGTCGGGGTGGAACGATTTCCGCGACGTGGGAAGTTTTCTCAAAGGCGCGAGCCCGTACGGCACGCTCGATATGGCGGGCAATGGTTGGGAGTGGGTGACCAGCGCGTATCAGCCGTACCCGTATGATCCATCCGACGGGCGCGAAGACTTGACACAAGATCGGGTGCGAGGCACAAGAGGAGGCGGCCAGGATTCAAGTGCCGAGGAATTGACGGTAACGCAGCGCGGACGTCACGTGTCGCGCAATCCGCGCGGAGGTCACCACAACATCGGCTTTCGTTGCGCGCGCTAGTTTGCTTTCGTTTATCGATACCGCGAATGCCGATTTATCATTTGATCGAAGGCATGCTGATGGGTTTGGTGGTCGCCGTTCCGGTGGGTCCGCTCGGACTGCTGTGCATCAACCGAGCTTTGATGATGGGGCCGGTCTGCGGACTTTTTTCCGGGTTGGGGGTGGCGACAGCCGATGCCCTAGCCGCCGGCATTGCCGCCCTTGGCATCTCGTTGGTTTCAGGATTCTTTCTCGAGCATCAAATCCTGCTGCGCCTGGTCGGCGGTATCTTCCTTTGTATTTTGGGTTACCGAATTTATCAGACCAAGCCGGCCGAAAAGCTTCCCGTCAGCACGATCAACGGATTGTTGGGTGCTTACGTGACGACTTTCTTTCTGACTTTTTCCAACCCGGTGACGATTCTTTCTTTTGTGGCGATCTATGCAGGTTGGCATGTGCCGAGCTTGCACGGCCACTATTTCGCCGCGGGGGTGCTCACGCTTGGAGTCTTTATCGGGTCGGCGCTGTGGTGGCTCGCGATATTTATCGGTTTGACAACCTTTCGGGAAAAGTTCGATCTTAGGTTCCTCGGGTGGGTGCATCGGGTGTCGGGAGTCGTCATCGCCGGCTTCGGACTCGTGGTGCTGTTGAGTTTGTCACCGTTAAATCAAAGTCTGAGGATTCAGTTTTGACCGCGCGACAGGAATCGATCACTTCGGTGCATCGCGGTGGGGGCATTCCCACCGCGGTTAATTTCACCCTGGCGTGTTTGTATATCGCGCTTAACCTATATCAATTTTTTATCCTGCCCGTGTGGCTCTTACCGGCGGCGCCGGGCTGGGCCTGGACGCTGCTGCCGTTGGCGCTCCTGACCAACCCGTTTTGGAGCCTGATCCACGAAGCGATTCACGATCTATTTCATCCCAACCGCCGGGTCAACGCTGGCTTCGGTCGCTTTCTTGGAATTCTGTTCGGCTCGCCGTTTCGCATCTTGCGGTTAAGCCATCTCCTCCATCATAAATTGAATCGGCTGCCGGTCGAGGGAACCGAATATTATGATCGCAACCGAAACTCGAAAGCATCCGCCGCTCCGGGATACTACTTTCAAATCTTGTACGGATTGTACCTGGTGGAAGTGATTAGCCCGCTGTTGTTCTTTTTGCCGAAGGGTTGGATCAGACGATTCAAAGACAAGCTGCTGCGGCCGGAAAGCGTCAGCGCGATCTTGATGCAGAACTGGTTAGGCGATGAGGCGCTACGCGAGATTCGCTTCGATGGCGTGCTAACCGTTTCGTGGCTCACGCTTTCGTTCGCGTGTTACGGCGAGAACTGGCCGCTGCTTCTGGCGACGTTGCTGGCGCGCGGATTTCTCATTTCTTTTCTCGATAACGTCTATCACTACGAAACGCCTGTGAGCGATATCTTCTATGCAAAAAATCTTCGGCTCACACGGCCAATCGCGAAACTGTTGCTCAATTTCAATTTGCACGGGATACATCACGTGAACCCGGCCATTCCGTGGATCCATTTGCCCAACGCATTTGACGCAGAATCCGGTCGCTTTCACGGCGACTACTTTACTGCTTCACTGCACCAATTACGTGGCCCGGTTGCGCTTCAGGATTTACCTCACGCCGCGCCGGCGGGAAGCATCCGAAGGACTTAGACCGCTTTTTTAAAAAGCAGGACGGAAAACCACTGGTTCGGATCGGTGAAGTGTTTGACTGGTAATAGGTTGAAAAATCGCAACTGCTCTTGCAGGCGGATGGGATCGAATTTACGGCTGATCTCCACCAGGATTTTTTCATTTCTTTGCCACTGAAAAGAGGCGTCTACGGTCGGGAAACGAATCTCTTGCCGCTCGGTGGCGATGGCGTACATCTCGATTTGCTGCCATTCAGGATTGAACCACGAGTGATAGCGCATTTTGCCGCGGTCAAAGTTGCTCTGGAGCAGCCGGTTGATGTTGCCGAACACGTTCAGGATAAATTCCGCGGTCACGCCGCGGCTGTCGTTGTAAGCGTCTTCCAGGATCTTTACTGACTTGACTCGGTCGGCGCCGAGCAAAAGAAAATCATGAGGGCCCATGGCCGCTGATAAGGCGCGAAAGAAACGCGGAAAGTCGGTGTGATTGAAGTTGCCGATGGTGCTGCCGAGAAAGACGAATAAGGTCGGCAGATCTTTGTCAATCGCCGTAAAACCATTCTCGTAGCGCGCGTGCAAACCGTGAAATTCTATTTCCGGGAATCCAACCCGAACAGCGTCACGGGAAGCCATCAGACCGGCGAGGCTCACGTCGATAGGCGCAAAGATGCCGCCTCCGCGTTGGCGCATCTGTTCCGTCAATAGATGAACCGTTTTCTTACTGTATCCGGCGCCGAGCTCGGCAACGCAGCGAACCGGCGCATTGGCAATGATTTCGCTGGCGTAGGTTTCCAGGATCGCGTTCTCCGTCCGGGTAAGATAGTACTCGGGTAAGTCACAAATCTGCTCGAAGAGCTCGGACCCCCGCTGATCATACAAATGATAGGCTTCCAGCCATCGCGGCTGGTCCCATAGCGTCGTCAGGATGGACAACGTCGGAAGCGAATCGAGATCCGCGCCGTTCAACGACCAGATTCCCGGTTGATTGTTCCGCCATCGCGGCTGCTGGTCGGCGGTAAAGAATGGCGCAGCTTTTTCTTGTGTCATGACTTAAGAGACTATAAAAGAAAAGCCTTGAGGATGCGACCAGGATAGAGAATTTTCGCTATGACCAACGGCCAGACAACCATCGAGTTTCGCGATGTCAGTTTTGCACTAGCGGACGGCAGGAAGCTCCTGGCAAATCTCAATCTCCAAGTGAACAACGGCGAGACTTTGGTGCTGCTTGGTCGCAGCGGTTCTGGCAAGACGACGACGATGAAGCTGATCAACCGGCTGATCGATCCCACTTCGGGCGAAGTCCGGGTTGACGGGAAGCCGACGATTGAGTGGGACCCGATTCGACTGCGTCGACGCATCGGCTACGTCATTCAAGAGGTCGGCTTATTTCCCCATCTCACGGTTGAAGAAAATATCGGTGTGGTGCCGCGCCTCGAGGGATGGAACGCGGATCGGATTCAAGCCCGCGCCGGAGCATTGCTGACGATGGTCGGACTCGATGCCGATCGTTTCGCGCGGCGCTATCCGCGGGAGCTTTCCGGCGGCCAGCGCCAGCGCGTCGGCGTCGCTCGGGCGCTCGCTGCCGACCCGCCGGTCATTTTGCTCGATGAGCCGTTCGGTGCGCTCGATCCGATCACCCGGCGGGAAATCCAGCAGGAGTTCAAATCGCTGCAGCAAGAGCTCGGCAAAACCATGGTTTTTGTCACCCACGATATCGCCGAGGCTTTCGTCCTGGCGACCCGCATCGCCCTGCTCAAAGACGGCGAAATGATCTTGCTAGGCCCGCCAGCGGAATTGATTCAGTCCCACCATCCTGAAGCGCGCGCGTTCGCGCAATGCTTTCATGACAGCCAGAGCGTCGGGAGCCCGGCGTGACCTTGTTGGATTTTTTTTCACGCAACAGTGCCGAGCTCATCACGCTGACCTTCGAGCATTTGTTTCTGGTCGTGGTTTCGACCGGTATCGCGATTCTTATCGGCGTTCCCCTCGGAATTCTTCTGACTCGCAAGCCGGCGCTCAGCAAACCGGTCCTCGGCTTCGCCAACATCATGCAGACGGTGCCGAGTCTCGCGCTGTTCGGTTTTTTGATTCCGCTGAACGTCTACCTGTTTCACGTAAAGATTCTCGGCGGCATTGGCGCTC
>WNFZ01002602.1_pt1 | contig 17064 bp, 11 predicted proteins | sample 5400081 | NCBI WGS metagenome assembly WNFZ01 (sample SAMN13153365, study PRJNA577476) | soil metagenome | isolation source: 80 cm soil or saprolite under grassland replicate 1 | place: USA:California | collected 2016-06-15 | reverse complement strand
CGCTCCTGATCGACGACTTCCAGTGGGCCGACGAGGACAGCCTCCGGCTCCTCCGCTATATCGTGCGGGCCGACGCAGCCAGCCCGCTCTTCCTCATGATGACGATCCGACCGGAGGAGTTGGCATTCGTCAACGAGGCCGTGACCCTCCTTGCCGACATGGAACGCCTCGGCATGGTGCGACGCTTCAAGCTCAGCCGGTTCACCCAGGTCGAGACGGCCGAGTTCCTTCGGCAGGTCCTGGGAGGCGGCCTCCAGGCCTCGGGAGCAGCGGCGATGCATGCCCAGGCCGAAGGAGTCCCGTTCATCGTCGAAGAGGTGGCCCACGCTTACCGGGACGCAGGCATGCTCCAGGAGATCGACGGCGTATGGAGCCTGGCCAAGAACGCCGAGCGTCTGGTGCCGTCGGCCGTCCGCACGCTCATCTCCAGGCGGGCCGCACGGCTCCCCGACGAGACCAAGGGCGCGCTTTCCCAAGCAGCAGTGCTCGGACGCGCCTTCAGTCTCAAGGACCTCCGAGAGATCGGGCTCCGGATCGACGACACCGAGCCGCAATTGGAATCCCTGGCGGAGGCGCTGGCGCCTGCGGTGTCTACCGGTCTTTTGGTCCAACACCGCGAGGGCTCAGCCGCCGATTACAGCTTCGCCCACGACCAGGTCCGGGAGTTCGCGGCTGGGTTGCTCACTCCGACTCGCCGCCGGGCGATCCACGCCGCGGTGGTCGCGTTGCTCATGGCCGGCGACCCCGCGGCGGAGAGCCTTCCACTCCTGGCCCACCACGCCCGAGCTGCCGGCGACGCGCCGATCTGTGTCCGGTTCTCCATCCAGGCCACACGGAACGCCCTCACGGCGCGGGCTCCCGAGGAGGTCCTGCGGGTGGTGGAGCTGGCCCTCCCCTGCGCCCCCGCCGCTCAGGATCGGGTGGCTCTTCTCCAAGCGAGGGACGAGGCTCTGGACATGCTTCGCCGTCCGGAGGACCGGCTGGAGGGACTGGCGGAGCTCGCCGCGCTCGCCGAGGCCCTGGGCGACGCGCATCTCGAGCTCGACGTACAGCTGCGCAGGGCTGCGGCCCTTCGAGTCTCCGACGAGTTCGACGGAGCCGCGGAGCTCGCTCGACGAACCCGGAGTCTGGCGGGCAGCACCGGGGACAGGCGCGCGGAGCTCGCGGCATGTCTCGAGCTGGGGCAGGATCTCCTTCGCACGACTGTAGGAGAGGCTTTCACTGCGTCGCCCCACGATGCCGATCTGGACGGAGCCGAGGAAGCCTACGCGCGGGCAGCCGAGCTGGCCGAAGACTTTGGCGACCAGGCCCTGATGGCCGTGACGAGCCGCGAGCTCGGCGTGATCGGTATCAGCCGCGTGCGCGCCTGGTTCGTCGAACAGATCCAGGCGGGCGAACACTACGGGCTCCTTGCTCGAGTCGCCTCGGGGGAGCCGCTGGACCAGATCATCAAGGAGACGCCGGTGGCCCCCTTGGCGCAGGCTGCCGGCGACCGCTTGCAGCAGGCGCTGGAGCTGTTCGAAAGGGCGGGAGATCGTCGTGGAGCGATGTCCACGATCATCGCGATGGCCTACCTGAACTGGGGGCCGGACATCCATCTCGGACCTGGGGCCGCCCGCCACATCGAGGAGATCCGTCGGCTCTCGTCGCGCATGGAGTCTCTCACCAAGGAGAGCGAGCGCGCGCTGGCAGAAGGACAGATGCTGTATGGCTCGCAGGTCTTCGCTCGGGCCAAGGTCATCCCCGACCTCGCCCTGTCCCGGGGCGAGGACACCTACCGACATGCGCGTGCGATCGGCGACCGCGCGCTGGAGTTCGCCGGCGCCGGTGGGGCGGCCATGGCGAACATCGATCTCGGCGAGGTCGGCCAGGCCCAGATGTGGCTCGATCGTGCGGCCGCTGCGGCGGCCGAGGCCCCCACACCGCTCCGTGCCCGGCAGCTGGAAAACTGGCGAGGCATGGCCCAAGCAGCAGCCGGAGATGCGGAGGGCATGCGCAGACACTTGGAGCGCGCGGTCCAGCTCGCTACCGAGCAGGGCCGACCGGCAGCCCGGTGCGAGGCACTTGCCCGGCTCGCCGTCGAGACCTCACGGCTGGGGGCGAGGCAGGACGACGAGGAGCTGCTGGCTCTGGCCGAGCGATCGGCTAGGGAAGCGAAGGAGTTGATCGAGCTGTTGCCCGGCCACGCTCCCTGGGGAGCGCAAGCCGATGCGGCCCTGGCCGAAGTGGCACTGGCCCGGGGCGATCCAGAGAATGCTCTCGAGGCCGCCCGGTCCGCAATGGCGGCCTTGGAGTCGGCGATGCACGAGGACGTGTACCTCGACGTCCTCCTGCCGGTGGCCCGGACCATGCTGCAGGCGGGGATGGAGGCCGAGCAGCAGATGGTCCGGTTCTACCTGTACGTCACCATGGCGACGATCGCACAGCGGACCTTCGACGAGGACATCCGGGTGAAGTGGTTCCGGGGCCCGGTGGGGAGGGAGCTGTCGAGGCTGGCCGGACCGCTCCAGCTGCAGTCGGAGGCGGCGCCCAACGGCCAGGACGGATCCGAGCTCGGCGACTCCGACACGGCGCTGCTCAGGCTCCTCACGGAAGGCCGGACCAACCGAGAGATCGGCGAACAGCTCGGCGTGACCGAGGAGATCGTGGCCCGCCGGCTGGCCGAGATGTTCGCGCGGATCGGTGCGTCGTCGCGAGCCGAGGCCACCGCCTTCGCTTTCCGGGAACGGGTGGTGTAGACAAGGGATGCTGCGGGCCAGAGTCGATCGACACCGGTGCGTGGGGGCGGGCAACTGCATCACGCTCGCGCCGACCGCCTTCGACTGGCACGAAGGAGACTTCGCCAAGGCCGACGTGATCGACGCGACCAGCGTCGAGGAGGACCTGCTTCGTGAAGCGGCGCTGTCCTGTCCCACCCAGGCGATCGAGATCGACGAATTGGAGGAACTCCTGCCCTGGCAGCTCCGGGGGAGGACCGCCCCACGGCGCGTGGAGAAGACCTTCATGTTCACCGACATCGTGAAGTCCACGAACCTCGTGGAGGCCCTGGGCGACGAAGCCTGGCAGGCCGTGCTCCGGTGGCATGACGAGACGCTTCGCTCTCTGTTCGGCGCACATAAGGGAGAGGAGGTCGCGGCGACGGGAGATGGGTTCTTCGTCGGGTTCGATTCGCCGGAAGAGGCCATCGCGTGCGCGGTGGCGATCCAGCGCCGCCTCGCGGAGCATCGGCAGACGCAGGGGTTCAGTCCGCCGGTCCGGATCGGGGTCCACGCCGCCGGCGCGACGCAGGTCGGGCGCAACTTCACCGGCAAAGGTGTCCACGAAGCCGCCCGGATCGCGGCCCTCGCAGAGGGTGCCGAGATCGTGGCCAGTCGGGACACCGCCGTCGGCTCGAGGTTCCCGCTCTCCGAGCCCAAGGAGGTCCATATCAGGGGCATCTCGGAGCCCGTCCAGATCGTCTCGGTTGACTGGCGCTAGAGCCCGACACCCAAGCGGACGACTCCAGGGGAGGAGTCAGCGTGGGCGTGCAGCTCGATCCCAACGGAAAGCCTCAGGCGATCCACCGAGGTTGTGGCCCATCGAGAGGGGGCGCAAACCCGAGCCTCACCCAGCGAGCTCCCGGCCAGACCTCATACGAGCCCCCGTGATCAGGCACGGCGCAACCGTGCCCCCACTCCCTCGAGCCTCTTCACGGAGCGGTCGGCCGCGTCCTGGGCCCTGGTCGCCTCGGTCTCTGCCTGCTGGGCTTTCTTTCCTCCATCCCGGGCTTGGACCCGAGCCTCCTCGGCTTCCTGGCGAAGCCGGTCCGCCCGGGCCTGTGCTCGATCGGCTTGCTCTCGCGCCCGGATGGCAGCCCGCCTGGCCTGGGCGGCCCTATCCGCGAGGGCCTTGGCCTCTCTGGCCGCCTCATCCTGCTGGGCCCGAAGCTCCCGTGCCTCCTCCTTCTCCTTCTCGGCTCCTCGCTTCATCCGCGGTTTCGTTGACGCGGCCGCATCCTCGGGGGGCGCAGGGACCAGCCCCAACCCTTCGACCGCTCCGAAGCTCGAGGGAGGAGGCAGCTCCCTCGACAGACGCCCCGAGCGAACGATCTCGGCCGACTGGTCGTCCAGCGAGGCAGCCTCCAGGGTCGAACGGACGGCTTCCCCCGCCCCCGCCGAGGATCGGCCCGCCTCGCGGAGGATGTCCTCTGCCATCCGCACCAGCCCGGTGACGAGCCGGCGGCGTCGCTCCGATGCCTCGCGGAATTCGGCGCTCCGGATGCCCGAGAGCACCTTGCGCTGCGCCTTTCGTAGGGAGGCCCCTGCCTCCAAGAGTGCGTCGATGTCCTTCGGCCGGCGCCGCACGAGCTGGTTCACGGCCCAAGCCGCCACCGTGGGCCGACGCAGAGCCTTGATGGTTCGGGATTCCTCGGCCCGGCCTTCGCCGGCCATCCGTTTGACCAACTCATCGCGGGCGGCCGTGAACTCCTCCGGCGGCAGCTCGAACAACTGATCCACGTCGTCCTGGGCGGCTTCCTTCCTCTTCGAACTCTTGACCATGAGGGAATCCTTACGCATTCCGGCGGGTAGTGCCGCCCGCTCGCTCGACGGCTCGCCACCGTGTGACAATTGCGGCTTCGATACCGAGAGGGGGATCACCATGGCCATCAGTCTTCGCCGTCGACTCCCGACGGGCGAGACACGCCCGTGGACACTTACGGAGATCGTTCAGGGCAAGCCACTCCAACACCCCAGCCATCCGCTGTTCGTGCATTTCCCGGTGGCCTTCTACATCGCCACCCTTGCCCTCGACGTCCTGTCGAAGGCCGGACACTTCCCATCGGCGCCTCTGGCAACCACATGGCTTCTCCTCGGCGCCTTCGCGGCGTCGCTCGTGGCCGTCACCACCGGCCTTGTCGACCGGGCGACGACTCGGCCGGGCTCGAAGGTCCGGAAGAAGGTCAACCAGCATATGTACCTGCAGTTCGTGACGGCCGGGCTGTTCGTGGTGAACTTCGCCATCCGCTGGTCGGACCGGCACCTGGCCGAGGCCAAGCCCCTGTGGCTGGTCCTCGACGTGATCGGCGTGGCCACGCTCGTGGTCGGGCAATACCTGGGAGGGATCCTCGTCTACACGATCGGGTTGAGAGTAGGCGAAGCCAGTCCCGGAACTTCAGCAGCGCAGGAGACGGAGCGCACCTAAAGGCCGGGGCCGGTGATTCGCCGATCCCCGGAGGTCGTCAGGACGAACACCTGCCAGCTGTAATAGGCGAAGTAGCTGCGAGGGTCGCGCTTCATCTGATTCGCGTAGCGGAGCACGGCGTTCACGTACGCCTCCGCATGGTTGTAGGCGACCAGGGCCCGTCTGTCCTTCGACGGGGAGCCCGACCGGTGCAGGTAGTTCGCGGCCCCCATGATGGCGTCGTGCGGATCGTGGATGTCCCCGCCCATCCCGTAGGCCGACCAGGTCGAGGGGATGAACTGCATCGGGCCCTGCGCGCCTGCAGTGCTCGTCGAGCGGACCCGTCCGAACTTCGACTCGACGTACATCACGGCGGCCAGCAGCTCCCAGTCCACGCCGAACCGGCGCTCTGCCTGGCGGAACCAGCGGAGCAACACACCGGCCGGCCTGGGAGGGCCGGTGCGAAAACGGCTCGGCCGGTTGATTGGACGCACGATCGAAAACAGCTCCCCCGCGGCCGTGACATTGGCCACTGCCTCTGCCCGGAGCCGCCCCCGCAGCAAGGGAAGGGTTCGTTTTGCCAGAGCCTCGTTCCGGGCGAGGAATCGGTAGATCCGTTGCTGGTACAGGGCTTCGAGTACCACTTCGCCGGGCGCGGTGCCCCTCGAGGGATCTCCCTGCTCCGTCCACGTATCGATCGAACGGTACAAAGCCTCGGTCGTCTCGACGAGGGTGTCGGCCAGGGTGGCAGGATCCCGAGAGATAGGGGCGTCGGGGGAGGCCGGGGTGACGGCGGACGTGGGCAAGACGCCTGGCGACTCCATCGCGGTCGGGGAGTCTGTCGATGCCATCGGTTCACGCGACGAGGCTCTGCGCTCTACGGGGGCCCGGCCCCAACCGGACGAGCACGCCACCAATACCATCGACAAGGTGAGCCACCCGAGGGCGGGCTTCATCCGAACCATTTTCCCCCTCTCCGTCCACCTGAGGGCCCCGGACGCTGACGACATGCGTCGCCGCATTTTCGTGGCCGTGACGCCATGACTCTGTCTCGCTAGGCCTTTTGTCGGAATCTCGATAGCCCGGTCCATCACCGACGCGGGTTCGTCCACGGCGGGCCGCCTTCCTTTGACTTCCTCTCCCGTCACGTGCTTGCGCACTGACGTCACCGGGGTCATCTCGACCTCTCCGCGTGGCATTTCGAAGGGCCATATTGATATTGGGCCTTCTTGACTAGTCTCCCGTCGTGTTTCTCCCGGTGGGCCTGCTTAAAGTCTAGATTGCTTGCCTTGCTCATAACATGGGCCACGCCCGCCGATGACTTGACTTGTCCGGGAGGTGTCCGGTTAGGTGCGCCGCAGTCCGCTCAGGACGCTTCCCCATCAGCACCCATGATGAAGACACAGCGCCTCGTGTTGGGTCTGGCCCTGGTGGCCACGGGAGTCTTCGGCTCCCTCTCTCCGCAGCACCTCTCCAGCAGGTCCGCGTCGGATGCGTCTGGGGGGGGCGGCCCTGAGGGAGTCCACTCGTCGGCCTCCTCTGCCGGATCCGGGGCGGCGGACGACGCCCAGTTCGAACTGCAGAGTGCGTGCACCGACGGCGCCTACCAGGCGACCGGAAACCGGTGGACCACCCGGCTCTACTGGCGCTTCAAGGCAAGTTCCAGGCCGAAGGGGTGGTCCTCTTCCGGCACAGCCGCCGTTCTGGCCCGAGCGGCGAACAACATCACCAACGGACGCAACGACTGCGGCCTCCCCGACGCCATCAGCGCCACGAACTTGTATAGGGGGACGACCAGAAGAGCGCCCAACATCGGCTCCGGGGGTGGATGCCGGGGGCGGGACGGGTACAACGTTGTCGGGTTCGGAACCCTCCCGTCTGGCTATCTCGGACTGACCTGCTGGTGGACGTACAACGGTCGCATCGTCGAGGCCGACATCAAGCTGAACAAGGCTTATTACCACTGGTACATCAAGCGTCCCTCGGGCTGCACCCGCAAGTGGAGCGTTGAGGCGGCGGCCACCCACGAATTCGGCCACGCCTTCGGCATGGCCCACGTCTCCGAGAACCTCCATCCATCACTCACGATGAGCCCAGTAATCAAGGCCTGTCAGTCTTCCGAAAGGACGCTTGGGTGGGGAGACCTGAGGGGACTCCAGTCCCTCTACTGATCCGATCAACGGCGCGAGCCGTTACTCGCTTCGAGAGCTAGGCACTACCCCCGTTGCAGACCTGTTTCATCGCGGCCAGGTCGGCGTCGAGTCTGGCGGCCTCTCCCCCAGCGACCATGACCGTCGCGTTGGCAATGAAGGGCGGTCGTGGGGGCGCGTTTGACACCCTCCGTGGTCGAGGAGCAAAGTCTCTGCCCAGAGTCGCGCCGAGGCGATCGCCAGCGCCCTCGATCCCCGGCCCAACCGTCCAGCCGATCGCAGGAGGTGGGGCATGAAGGTTCGGTTTCTCTGCTTTATCGCCACGCTCGCTCTGGTTGGTCTGATGGCCACCCCGGCCCACGCAGCAGGAGACTCCCGAGTCACCAGGGACGACACACCGGGAAGCTATCTGCGCTACGACGGATCGAGTGACGACACCACGGAGGCGTGTAGCACAGGCAAGAGGTCTCAGAATGAACCGGCTATCGCGGTGGATCCTCGCGACACGACCGTCCTGGTGGCTGGATCCAACGATTACTGCGCCGCCATCGTGAACGGCGATGTGTGGGCAGGGTACTACCGTTCGACCGATGGAGGCGCCAGCTGGCAAGACAGCCTGGTTCCTGGATACCCCGCGGACGTGTCACCGGCCGGGCTGGCATCTCCAGCGCACGGGAAGTGCGGGGCGGCGGGCGACCCCACCCAGTCCTTCGACAGGGAGGGACGCCTGTTCTACGGGTTCATCTGCTTCAACAGGGTCAAGCCGATCAATGGCTCGATCTATGTCGCGACCTACGACCAGGATGGAGCCAACTATGTTCGGACCAGCCTCGTCGCCCGGGGAACGCCGTCCGGTCTGTTCGGCGTGGGTCTGTTCCAGGACAAGGTGAATCTCGCGGTGGACCAGACCAATGGGCCCCACGCGGGCAACATCTACGTGGCCTGGGCACGTTTCACCGCCACCAATCCCAACAACCTCATCCAGTTCTCCCGGTCCACCGACCATGGAGTCAGCTTCTCCAAGGCAGTCAACATCAGTCGAGGGGTTCTCGGTGGTAAGCAGTTCGCGGACGTCGCGGTGGGGCCGGATGGAGCTGTCTACGTGACATTCCTCTCTTACCAGATCAACCCGCAGTCGGTCACGGGGGTTTGGGTAGTGAAGTCCACGAACGGCGGCCGGACTTTCGGCACGCCTGTGCTGGTGTCACGGATCGTCCTCTTCGACAGCGATCAGTTCAGCGGCGGAAGCGGCCAGGTCGACTGCGGAGACGGCATTTTCTTCGCCTGCCCAAGCGGGCTGACTTTCTCGCGGTTCGGTAGCCTGGGGGCGGTGGCTGCAGACGAGACCGGGGTCCACGTCGTCTGGAGCGGGCGCGACGCCGATCGCCAGGCGAAGATCTTCGCCAGCAATTCACCGAACGGAGGGACCTGGAGCCACCCGGAGCCACTGGACTCCGTCCCAGTGGGGCATCAGTGGTTCCCTGACATCGCCTCGGCAGACGGGGTGATGAGTGTTGTGTTCTACGACTCCCGTAACGATGCGGCCTACTCGCCGGACCTCCCGCCGGGGAACACGGCGTCGGGTGTGAACTCGGGCGACGTCGTGCAAACCTTCGCTGCCCAATCGACTGACGGCGGAGTCACCTGGACCGAGAACCAGATCACCTCGGCCGGAAGCAACTTCGGCTGGGAGACGCATGGTTCCCGCCGGGTGGGATTTTGGGGGGACTACAATTACGTCTCGGCTGTCCCTGGGGCCGTCGTGGCGGCGTGGACCGACTCCCGCGATCTGGTTCCGGGGGTCGACCCCCGCGAGACCGGTGAGGACGATGACCACGACGGGTTCGACGTGCTTCAGCCGTGTCAGTACATCCCCAACGACATCGACGCCCCCTCGTATAGCTCCCCCCTGGTAAACGATCCCTGTTTGAGCATGGGAGGGCTGGACCAGAACATCTACGCGGGGCAGATCTAGCTCGCCGGCACGGCGTCGGTGAGTGAGGAGGGGTGGGCCGGCTCAACTCCGGCCCACCCCGGCTTCGACCTCACGGAGCCAGCCGTTCTACGGCCCAGCGGTCTTTTTCTCGCCGGTACCGCACCCGATCGTGCAGGCGGTTCTCCCGTCCCTCCCAGAACTCCACGGACTCCGGGATGACTCGGAAGCCGCCCCAGAACGGAGGAAGCGGGACGTCGTTTCCGGGGAATCTGGCCCTGACTTCCTCGAAGGCCCGCTCCAACGGGCCGCGACCATCGATCACCCTGCTCTGTGGAGAGGCCCACGCACCGAGCCTGTGGCCGGGAGGTCGGGTCCGAAAGTAGGCTTCCGACTCCTCTCTCGCCACACGCTCGACGCGGCCGGCGACCCGAACCTGGCGGTGGACCTCCGGCCACACGAACACCAGGACACCGACGGGGTTGGCTTCCAGGTCTCTGGCCTTCGGGCTCTCGTAGTTGGTGAAGAACACGAATCCACGCCGATCGATACCCCGCAGGATCACAGCCCGTGCAGAGGGAACCCTGTCGGGCGAGGACGTGGCAAGGATCGTGATGTCGGCCATCCCCGAGCCTGCGGCCTGCGCCTGTTCGGCCCAGCGATGGAATCGCTCCAGGGGATCGGGGTCCGCTCCCGCTGGATCAAAGCTCTCCCCGGGATCGCGCGGAGCCGTTTCCCCCTGGGCCTTCTTCTCGTCCCCACCCACGCGCCAAAGAGTACGCGAGCCGGCGACTGGTTCCGAGACTGCTTTTAGTCGAGAAGCTCGTAGGCGGGGATGGTCAGGAACTCGACGAAGTCGTCGCCCAGGGCCACCTCCTCGAACACGGCCCGGGCGTCCTCGAATCGGCCCATCGCGTACTCGTCGTGGCCGATCGCCTGGCGGATCCTGTCGAGCTCCTCGTCCTCGATCTTGCGGACCAGCTCATGGGTGACCTCCGGACCCTCCTTCAACGTGGCCCCGTGGTGGACCCACTGCCATACCTGCGAGCGGGCGATCTCCGAGGTTGCCGCGTCCTCCATCAGGTTGGCGATCGCGGCGGCGCCGGTCCCTCGGAGCCAGGACGCGATGTACCGGATCCCGACGCTGACGTCGCCCCGCAGCCCCTGCTCGGTGATCTCTGCGCCTGGGACCTCGAAGCGAAGGAGGTCCTCGGCGGTCACGCTGACGTCCTCGCGTAGCCGGTCGCATTGGTTGGGCTTCCCCTGCAAGATGCCGTCGAACGGCTCGCGAGCCGTGGGGACCAGATCGGGATGGGCCACCCAGGTCCCGTCGAAGCCGTCGCCTGACTCCCGGACCTTGTCGTCGCGAACCTTTGCCAGCGCCTGCTCGTTGACGTCGGGATCCTTGCGACTGGGGATGAACGCGGCCATCCCCCCGATGGCATGCGCCCCCCGCCTGTGGCACGTGCGAACCAAGAGCTCCGTATAGGCCCGCATGAAGGGCGCGGTCATGGTGATCGAGTTGCGGTCGGGCAGGAGAACGTCCTTCCGGCCGCGGAACTTCTTCATGATCGAGAACAGATAGTCCCACCGGCCGGCGTTCAGGCCACTCGAGTGCTCGCGCAGCTCGTACAGTATCTCCTCCATCTCGAACGCTGCCAGGACCGTCTCGATGAGGACCGTGGCCCGGATGGTCCCCCGAGGGATCGCCAGGCCGTCCTGGGCGAAGTTGAACACGTCGTTCCACAGCCGAGCCTCGAGGTGACTCTCCAGCTTGGGAATGTAGAAGTACGGGGCGGTCCCCCGGTCGAGGAGCCGGCGACCACAGTGGAACAGGTAGAGACCAAAGTCGAAAAGGCTCCCCGACACGGTCTCCCCGTCCACCAGCATGTGGCGCTCCACCAGGTGCCACCCACGGGGTCGCACCACCAGCGTGGCCACCTCGTCGGTTAGCCGGTACGTCTTGTCGGGCGTCTCCAGGGAGATCGTGCGCTCGACGGCGTCGATGAGATTGGCCTGCCCCTCGACCATGTTGTTCCAGGTCGGGGCGTTGGCGTCCTCGAAATCCGCCATGAACACCTTCGCCCCGGAGTTCAGCGCGTTGATCACCATCTTCCGATCGGTGGGCCCGGTGATCTCGACGCGGCGGTCCTGGAGGTCGGCGGGCGGCTCCGCCACCCGCCACGAGAGATCGTCGCGGATGTCACGTGTCCCCCGCAGGAAGTCCGGCCGCTCCCCGGCGTCCAGGGCGAGCTGGCGCTCGGCGCGCTTCGCCAGAAGCTCCTCGCGCCGTGGGTTGAACTCTCGCTGGAGCGAGGCCACGAACGCCAGGGCAGGGGGAGTCAGGATCTCGGCCACTCGGCCTTCGACCGGTCCGATGATCTCGACGCCCGGTGCGCCAGAGGAGCTCATGATCGGCATCGACCCGTCAAATGGAGTAGGACACCCAATCCTGCCTGGTCGCGCCCATCCGCTCGAAGAACCCCTGAGCCTGTTCGTTCTCCTTGGTCACCTGCCAGGTCAGATAGGCGAACCCATTCTCCTTGGCATAGGCGCGGCATGCATCGAAGAGCTCGGAGCCGGCGCCCGTTCGGCGCAGCTCCTCGACCACGTGGATGTCGTTCAACACCGCGATCTTGTCTGCGTGCTCCGTGCTGAAGGTGAAGTACAGGACGGCGAACCCCGCCAGCGTGCCCTCCTGCTCGGCCAGCAACACCACCCCCTCCTTCTCGTAGAACAGGGTGCCCAGGAGAGCGCGAACCCTTTCGGCCGAAGGCTCCGGCCGCGTGTAGTAGTCGCGCACATGGGCCTGAACGAGCTGCGCCAGCGGTTCCAGGTCCTCGGGCCGAGCATGCCTCACCGTCACGCCCGACATGTCACCGGCCTCGCAGAGTGAACTGCTCTTCTTCGGTCGAGCCTTTCATGGCCAGGGTAGAAGCATCGTCGCCGACGATCGCCATGGCCACTTCGTCGAAGTAGCCGGCGCCGACCTCACGCTGGTGCTTCACCGCGGTGTACCCGAGCTTCTCCAGTTCGAATTCACGCTCCTGCAACCGCACGTACGCCGTCATCCCTTCGGTGGCGTATCCCTGGGCCAGATCGAACATGGAGGCATTGACGGCGTGGAACCCGGCCAGGGTGACGAACTGGAACCGGTAGCCCATCGCTCCAAGCTCTTTCTGGAACCGTGCGATGGCGTCGTCGTCGAGGTGCCGTCTCCAGTTGAAAGAGGGCGAGCAGTTGTAGGCCATCATCTTGCCGGGGAACTGTTCGTGGATGGCGTCGGCGAACGTCCGGGCCTGGTCGAGATCGGGAGTCGAGGTCTCGAACCACAGGAGGTCGACATAAGGCGCGAACGCGAGCCCCCGCTTGATCACCGGATCCATCCCCGAACGCACCCTGAAGTAGCCCTCGGCCGTCCGCTCGCCCGTCAGGAACTCGCGATCTGTGGGGTCGGCATCGCTCGTGATGATGGTCGCGGAAAGCGAGTCAGTCCGGGCGATGAGGACCGTGGGAACGCTGCTCACGTCTGCGGCCAGCCTGGCCGCCACCAGCGTGCGGATGAACTGGTTCGTCGGGATCAAGACCTTGCCGCCCAGATGGCCGCACTTCTTTTCCGAGGAGAGCTGATCCTCGAAGTGCACCCCGGCCGCCCCGGCCTCGATCATCGCCTTCATCAGTTCGAATGCGTTGAGCGGCCCGCCGAACCCGGCTTCTGCGTCGGCCACGATCGGGGCCAGCCAGTGCCGTTCGTCGTCTCCCTCGGCCCAGTGGATCTGGTCGGCTCTGAGCAGGGCGTTGTTCAGACGCCTGATGACCGCCGGAACGCTGTTGGCAGGATAGAGGCTCTGGTCGGGGTAGGTCTCTGCGGCCAAGTTCGCGTCGGCTGCCACCTGCCAGCCCGAAAGGTACACCGCCTTCAGGCCGGCCTTGACCATCTGAACCGCTTGCCCGCCGGTCAGGGCCCCCAGGGCAGCGACGTAGTCCTCCTCGGCCAGCAGCCGCCACAGGCGCTCCGCACCCAGCCGGGCCAGCGTGTGCTCCGGGGCGATCGAGCCCCGAAGCCGGACCACCGCAGCCGGCGAATACGGGCGAACTATACCGGTCCACCGGGGATCTTCCGCCCACTCCCGATCCAGTACCTTGGCTTCCTCGGTGATGCGTTGCTGCACGCCTACCACGCCTACCTGGCCGTTGGTCTGGCTCATCGAGTCCCTCCAACGCTGCGGACCGGGAGTGGCGACGCGGGAAGACGGAACTTCGGCCGGCGAGGCCACCTACCGCTCGGTAACTTAGCCTCCTCATACCCCGAGAAGAGTTGTGCCAAACTATAACCTACCGAAAGGTAGGTTGTCCAATCGGCATCCTGCAAGTCAAGGGGGCGACCGGACAGCCTCGAGATCTGTGTACGATCCACCCGGACCGCCGGACATCTGTCTTACGTAAGAGTACGTACCGGAATTCCGGGAAAGCGGGCTTCTCGGTATCGATCGGGGGACCGTAGATTCGCAGGTCTTCCCCATGCTCGCTCGTCGATCCCTGTCAAGGATGTACCTGCCGCTCTCGCGGAGTCGGCGATCGTTGGCCATCGCGGTCATCTGTCTGTCACTGATTGCGCTGCTCGATCCACTCATCACCAGCCGGCCCGCCCGCGCGGACATGCGAAGACAGGTGCGGGCGGACCTTCACCGTGTGCACCGGGTCTCCAAGGTGCTCGTGAGGATTCGCAAGCTCGCCGAGGGCCTCAGGACAGAGGAGCGAGCGCTCAAGGCAGCGATCGATTGGAGCCAGAGTTCCGTTCGAGGGGTCGAGAGTGACTCGATGGTCCGTCTGTGGATGAGGATGGCCAGCCTCCGTTATCGCATGTGGGTGGTGAGACGAGCAGCGGCTCGACTACGAAAGGTTCGCCACGAGCTCGAGGATCGGATCCACTTTCTTAGGATCGCCCTGACGCATCTGTTCCGCGTCTGCCCGGTCGATGAGCCGCGCTCGTATGTCGACGACTTCGGTGTCTGGGTGAGGCGCGACGAGAAAGGCTTGCCCACCAAGGACAAGAAGAAGTGGCACCATCACCAGGGCATAGACATCTTCAGCGTCCCGGGAACCCCTGTACGGGCGCCGTTCCCTGGCTGGGCGCGGGTGGCAACCAACCCTGTGGGGGGGCTCGCAGTCAAGGTTTTCGGTGCACAGGGGTTCGTCTACAACGCGCACCTCCTCACCTATGGTCATCTCGGCCACGTCGAGGAGGGCACGATCATCGGCTACATAGGGAACACGGGCGATGCCCGAGACACCAGTGCGCACGATCATTTCGAATGGCATCCCTTCAATGGCCCGGCCGTCGATGCCTATCCATACTTGAACGAAGCATGCGGACCCCGAGGCCTCGACCGGTGAGCGGCTGAGCTAGGGCGTCGGCTCCTCCTCTTCGTCCTCAGGGCAGCACTGCGAGGCCGGGCGGCTCTCGGCCAACGACGATGGAGCGAGCGACACGTCGGGTGCTGGTGGAGATGACCGACACCCTGTCGCCGAATCTGTTCGACGCCCAGAGCTAGCCACGGAATGGAGTCCTTTGGTGCAAAGGGGGCTTCCCTCCAGGCATCGGGCGCATGCCACTCAATCGGGCGGAGTAGGAAGCCGGCCCCCATCGAGCCAGGGCCTTTGGACCGAACCAGCCGACCTAGCGCTTCGGGAACAGCCTGCGTCGGCGGGGCCCCGAGGGGAGTTCAGCGTCCGGAAGTTCCCCATCATGCGGGTACTGTCGCCTGATTCGCTCGGCCAGGGCGCCGATGCTCGTGGATACGTTCGATTTCGGCGCGTCGAGATAGACGGGCAGGCCCTTGTTGACTGAGAGCGGCACCAGCCGGCTGGACGGGATCAGCGCGTCCGCCTGGAAGCGGAGCACGTGTTCCACGTCGGAGGCAGAGAGCCTTACCTTGCTGTCTGCCCGGTTCAGCACCACGAGGAAGCGAGCGGGAGCGATCCCCAGGGACAGCAGGGTATTGAAGGCCGAGGACAGATGACGGACGGACACCACATCGAGGGCGTTGACCAGGCAGATCACGTCCGCGAGGTCGAGCGCCGCCAAGGACCGCTCGTTGTAGGCGGGCGCAGTGTCGACCACGACGTAGGCGAAGTTGCGCTGGAGCGCCCTCAGGATCTTGGCCACGGCTTCGCCGGGCAGGCTGTTGGAAGGAACTGAATCGGGCTTGGCTGCGAACGCCCAGAGGTGGTTTCCAACTTGGAGGCCCGCTCGGCGCATGGGCACCCGGTCACTTCGCTCGGATAGCCTGGCGAAGCTGTCGAAGTCGAGGGGCGCCTCCGCGCCGAAGTAGGAAAGGGAGTCCCCCATGGCGAGGTCAAGATCGAAGAGGGCGGTGTCGACATGCGACTTGGCGGCCAGGGCCACCGCCAAATTGGCGGCGATGAACGTCTTGCCGATGCCTCCCTTGGAGGAAAACAGGGAGATGATCGTGCCACCTCCCTGGCCCGGTTCCAGCAGTGTTGTCCCCCGCGTCGATCGGATCCTCGCCGAGCCGTCCATGACCCGTTCCAGGGTCTGGCGCAGCTCGGAGACAGGGGCGGTCGGCTCGACAACCTCACGGATCCCGGCGCGCAAGGCGGCCAGCAAGAACTTTTCGTCCGAGCGATCTCCCAGAAAGATGATCCCGGTCGCAGGATCGAGGCGTCCCACGTACTCGGCCATCCCAACGGCGTCTCCTCGCTTGATCGCGGGCGTCAGAAGCAGGACGAACGTCGAGCCGCGGCCATCAGCGAGGAACGCTTCCGCGGCAGTCGCGCTCGGGAGCCATCGAACGCGCTCCGGTTCCACCCCGAGCGCCTCCGCCACACGATCTCGATGCGAGAGCGGCATTCCGACAACCAACAGCCCAACCCCGGCCCGTTCGAAGAATTCGGCCTCCTTTCCGACAGGAACGACGGGTCGCGGCTCAGATACAGGCTGGGGCTCCTCCAGGACCGGCTGGGGCTCCTCCAGGACCGGCTCCGGTTCCGGTTCGGGCGAGGGCTGCTCGACATCGGCCTCGAGCGCAGGTTCTGTCTCGAGAAGGGGTTCTGGCTCCCGTGCCTGTTCCGATCGCATGGTCTGCTTCACCCAAGCTCGAGTCGGGCGGTCCGATTGGACCGCGGCCTCGTCTACACGCGCCTCCGAGGCTGGCGCAGACAATGAATCGATCTGTGGGCTGGGCTGCGGGTGCTCTTCTAGTTCGACTGTAGGGACCGGCTCGGCTGGAATCGCGTCGGGTCGCGACTGGAGCTTTTCCGCTGGTGAACGTTGCCGGCGTTTCTCCGCACGTTGCCGCCCCTTTCGCCCCGGGCGAAGGAGCAGCTGACGGTCCCGCTCGCGGAACTCAAACTGGAAGGCCGGCTCCGAACGCCGGCCGCGCTGGGGCTCAGGTACGATCGTTTGTCCCTCGGGCTCCCCGCGCGTCGGGGGCCCCCCTTCATGAGGTCTCGCGGGTGTTTCGGCTTGGGGGCTCGGTTCCGTACGGTTGAGGGGATGAGGTGGTTGTGAGGCCATCTCGGGGGCTTTTGGAAGTCCCGGCAGCAGAATGGCCCCGTCGGCCGGTTCCACGAATTCGGCGGGTTCAAGTTCCCGCTTGGCACGCCGCTTCGCTCCCTCATCCCGCGACTGAGGCCTGAAGATCCAAGGTTGGGCGGGAGGAAGAAGCTGGCCCGGGGGTGAGGGCGGCTCGAAGGGCCTGACCGGCTCGGGGGGAGGCGCGGGCGGTGGGACCGGCTCGGGAGGTCGGACCGGCTCGGGAGGTCGGACCGGCTCGGGAGGTCGGACCGGCTCGGGAG
>WNFZ01002599.1_pt1 | contig 17069 bp, 24 predicted proteins | sample 5400081 | NCBI WGS metagenome assembly WNFZ01 (sample SAMN13153365, study PRJNA577476) | soil metagenome | isolation source: 80 cm soil or saprolite under grassland replicate 1 | place: USA:California | collected 2016-06-15 | reverse complement strand
TGAGACACGAGACACGAGACACGCGTGCTACCACCCGGCGCACCACCACCTGCCGCTCACCGATAGTCAAGGACCACTGCCTCTCACGGCTGCTATAGATCCACCCCCATGACATAGGTGCCTCGTTCTCGGTGTGCCCAGGTCGCCCATCCCATGCTGGTGGACGACCCGGCCAACAGATGGCAGCGTTCAGATCGTTGCGGCAAGCGGTAGCTGGGTTGCCGCGCACCAAGCGACGACCTTCCCAATCCTATCCACGGCGGATGCTGCGGCACGTCGCTCGTGCGTCGATTCCGATCGCGGTCGATGAGAGGCATGGGCGGCATTACGCACCGCTGGCTTGCTCCGTGGGCCTCTGCCGGCCTCCGCACATCCGCTGACGTCTTACGTCGCTCGCAGATACCATCCGGCCAGCGAGGCCGCGGCAGCGCCTCCACTGATATCCGGGATGATCTGTAGTTCGAGCGCCGTCACCCCGTTGAGCTCGACCGTGTAGTCTTCCACCTCCTGGGTCGTGTCCGGTGGACTGAACGTATACTGTTGCCGCACAATCTCCTGGTATGACTGCCCACTATCCGGCGACCACTGGAGCGCGAACTCCTGCGTGCGCGCGTGCTGGTCTTCCTGAAACATCAGGCGGATCTGCCTGAGGCGCAGCGGCGCATCAAACAGCAGCCGGATCGTCTGTTTCCCAGTATCAGCAGCCTGCCAGCCCGGTCCAGCGCCGGGCCGCAAGGCCGACTCGATCGGGTGGGTGGGCTCCTCCGAGCTGATCTCGATCTGGGCGAGCTGTTCCACGTCTAGCCAGGGCTGTGCTGTGGGTGCGATCGCTTCAGCTGCCCGGCCAATGATATGTTTGCGCATGAGTATACCGCCTCGTGCTTGCTGCCTCTTGCACCAGAGCAGCTTACTATTCCTATCGTGCTCCTGTTGCTCCGAATGCGCGCGATTCCGGAGCAGTTCGGTCCGGCACTGGTGCGTGGTGCCGAACGATCGTTGCTACACCGCGCGTCGCTGGCCACGAGTCACCGTCGCGCCATTCGCGATCTCCAGACCCTCGAAATCGTCCGGCGTGACGTTCGGGTCGATCCGGCAGTTGCGACCGATGACCGCGCCAGCTGGGACGCTCGCCCGCTTGCCGACGATCGTAATGCCGGTGGTCAGGTTGGCCGGTTCCTGCTCGTTTGGCGCGATGTCTCCGCCAACCCCCACGCGCGCATCGACCCCAATCTCGACCTCCTTGTCCAGCACACAGCGATCCACCAGCGTGCCAGCTTTGATCGTCGTGTCGTTCATAATCATCGAGTCGCGCACCACCGCGCCGCGTTCGACGCGCACGCCCGGCGACATCACGCTGTTGATCACCGTGCCGTTGATCACGCAGCCATTCGAGAGCAGGCTCCTCTCGACGTCGCCGAATAGCCCAAACTTCACCGGCGGACGCTCTTCCGACCGTGTGTGGATGACCCAGCGCGGATCGTAGAGGTCGAGCGCTGGCTTCTCTTCCAGCAGTGCTAGACTAGTCTCCCAGTAGGCTGCAATCGTTCCGACATCAACCCAATAGCCGCTGAACGGATAGGCGAAGACCTGGTCGCGCTCGACCATTGTGGGGATGATGTTTTTGCCGAAGTCGTGGGCCGAACGCAAGTCACGGGCATCTTCTTCAAGACGCCGCAGCAGAAACGCGGTATTGAAGACATAGATGCCCATCGACGCCAGAGTACTATCGGACTGCTTCGGCTTTTCGGCAAACTTGATGATCCGCTGGTCGGCGCCGACGCTCATGATCCCAAAGCGATGCACCTCATCAGGGCGCACATGCATCACCCCGACCGTGAGATCGGCCCCTTTTTCCTGATGAAAGCGGAGCAAATCCCGGTAATCCTGCTTGTAGATGTGGTCCACGGAAAGGACCAGCAGCAGATCGCTGCCATCTTCAGCGATGAAGTTGCCGTTTTGGTACAGCGCGTCCGCGGTGCCCCGGTACCAATCCTGATCGTGGCGCCCACGGTAGGGCTGCCAGATCTGGATACCGTTCGGCCAGCGGCGGTTGAGGTTCCAGGGCTCGCCGATGCTGAGGTGCTGCATAAGCGAGTGCGGGCGATACTGGGTCAGGACGGCGATACGGTACAGCTCCGAGTTGACCACGTTCGAAAGCGGAACGTCGATGATTCGATATTTGCCGCCGAAAGGGACGGCCGGTTTGGCGCGCTTCTCACCCAGGATGTTCAGACGGTTCCCCTCGCCGCCTGCCAGGATCAAGGTCAATACGCTCATAGATCATCCTCATGATGAAGTTCATTCCATCCCTACCACCCGCTTGAGATACGCCTCGTAATCCGGCGTGAGATGCTGGTATGCCCCAGACATCAAGGGCGATGAGATGATGAAGTCGGCAGACGCGCGATTGCAGGCCACCGGAATGTTCCAGACCACCGCGATCCGCAGCAGGGCTTTCACATCGGTATCATGGGGTTGCATCTCGAGCGGATCCCAGAAGAAGATCAGGAGATCGATTTCTCCGTTGGTGATCTTGGCGCCGAGCTGCTGGTCGCCACCCAGTGGCCCGCTCTGGAGCTTGATGACTTCGATGCCCAGTTCTTCCTCCAGCAACTTGCCGGTCGTTCCCGTCGCAATGATCACGTGCTCCGCCAGGCCGGCTCGGTTCCATTTCGCCCACTCTAACAGATCCTTCTTCTTGTTGTCGTGGGCGACGAGGGCGATCCGCTTCTGCGGCTCTAAGCTGTATTCAGGGTTTTGTTCCATAGTGCTCCCCGCCTCTTTCTTCAACCGTGCAGCCAGGATGCACTGACCACCACTCACTGCACTTCCAGCGCTGCCAGCACCGCCGGCAACAACTGCTTCTTACGCGAGACCACACCCGGCGCATCGAGCGTACCGTCGGCGCGGCGCGGATACGGCAGCCCGTCGAGCAGTCGCTCCGGGCCGGCGGTCACCAGCCGCGAGGTGCCGCGCACGACGTCAGTTACCAGGAGGAGCGCAAACTCGAAGCCCTGGCGCTCCCGCAGGTCTTCCAGCGCCTGGCGCAGTTCGGCCACCCGCTCTTCCAGCTCGGCGAACCCGGGGACTTCGACCTGCGCGATGGCAAAGCGGATCGCCCCCTGCTGGTACGTCTTCAGGTCGGCGCGGACCACCTGGTCCGCCGGCCGCTGCCCCAGGCCGGCGCCGGCCGCCAGCAACTCCGCGCCCAGCGAAGTCATGGCCGCCTCGCGCTCGGCCATGGCTACGGCCGATACAAGTCCGGCCAGCACGGCCAGCTGGGCCGCGGCCGCCCGGTCACGGCCGGTCGTCGTCGGCGAGCGCAGCACCAGCGTGTCGGACAGGATGCCGCACAGCATCATGCCGCACAACCCCGGCGGCGGTGTCAGGTTGGCGTCTAGCGCCTCCTCGATCACCAGCGTGGAGCAACTGCCAACCGGGTCGACCCGGAAGCGTATCGGCGCCGGCGTCGGCGGGTTGCCCAGCCGGTGGTGGTCGAGCACGGCGATGATGTCGGCTTCTTCCAGGCCCGGCACCGCCTGGCCCGCCTCGTTGTGGTCCACCAGCGCCAGGCGGACCTGGCGTGGGGCCAGCAGGTCCGCCTTTTGCACCAGTCCGACGTAGCAGCGCTGCTCGTCGACCACGGGGAAGTCGTCGTGCGCGCCCCGCAGCGCCAACGGGCGGACATCGCGAACCCGTTCGTCGGTGCGGAAAATCGGCACATCGCGGTCGGTAGCACTCAGGCAGGGCGAAGCCAGCCGCTGCTCCAGCTGGGCGGTGATCGGCCCGGCCAGCAGATCATTGAGCGCGGCGAACAGACCGGCGCCGGTGATGATGCCGATCGGCTTGCCATCATCGCCGACGACGGGGATCGGCCGGCGCACGGCGGCGACCGCCCGGGCGGCGTCCAGCAGCGGCTGGTGGGACGACAGCGGCCCGATGTGCTGCGCCAGTCGCCCCACCCGCATCCAGGCGTCGGTCAGCAGTTCCGGCGGCTCGACGCCGAAGCGCGTGAGCGCGAAGGCCGTCTGCGCGTTGACCTCTCCCGCGCGTGCCGGGCGGCAATTCAAGCCGTCGCGCGTCGCCAGCACCCAGGCATAGCCGAGCGCGGCCGCTATCGAGTCCGTGTCCGGATTCCGATGCCCGATCACATATACCACATCCGTGTTGTCCATGACGAGTTCCCATTCTCGGTGCAGGCGCTCGAACCTCAAGCGCTACCGAGCCAGTCGGCAACCCTGGACAGAGCGCACCCGATCGCTGAGCGGGCCTTCGGCGGCTCCCGCTGGGGCCAGCTTCCCGTCCCGGCTGAGGGCCGCTCCCATGCCTAGTACAGCCCGGCGGAAATCTCTGTCGGGTTTAGACAACTAACGGCCGGCCTGTGAAGGTCCACGCAAACGGTTTGGCCGTTTGGTTAAAGTAATCAACGAAGGCGCGGATGCGCGCACACAAATCTTCGACTGACCTGAAGTTCCCGCGCTTGATTATGCGTCGCACCAGAATAGAGAACCAGATCTCGATTTGATTGAGCCAGGATGTATGCGTGGGCGTATAGACGAACTGAATGCGATGCGTCGGATCGTTCAAAAACATCTTGCGGCTGACCATGGTTTTGAAGTGGCCCTCAGCTTTGGCCGCCGCTACCACATCAGTGAGCCCACATTCGCGCCCAACCAACTCTACCAGGCCCAGCGATTGATGGATATTCAGTTGGTCGACCACAAACACCCAGCCAGCTTGTGGATCCTTGGCAATGGTGTGGGCAATATGCCTGACGAAATCGTCCTCCTTGCGGGTTGGCCCCAGCGACACCTGCCTGACCTGGCCGGTTGCGACCTCGAAGCTGACGATTGCGCTCTGAGTGCCGTGGCGGATGTACTCGAACTCGCGCCGCTCGACCAGCCCTGGCCGCATCGGTTTGGTCGCGGCTTTGCGCTCCAGCGCTTGAATACCCGTCAGTTCGTCGGTGCTCACGACATGCACGCCCAAGCGATGCAACAGCGGGGTGTAGGCGTATAAGGTGCAAATCGTCTCGACATCCTCGGCAAAGGCGATCGGATCAGGTTCAGTCGTGTTCAACCAATAGCGGCTGCGATGTGGTTTGAGATTGGCCTGCCTTTAAAAAGCGCCCGACTGAACGGGCTGAAATGGTGGGGACAATCGCGCGCTTGACCGCTTGATCGGCTAGTTCACGTGGTGTCCATGCATCCACCGGACGACCGGAGTCTGCCGGTATAGTGCAGGCCAGCGCGATAATCTGGACGATTTGCTCGGCCGTGAAGGTGTCCGGTTTGCCAGGACGAGCCGCATCGGCCAATACGCTAGCCACAATTTTGGGCAGATCGCGCTCGTCGGCAGGGTCCACGCCCAGTTGGGCTTGGGCGGCGAGCCATCGTGAGCGCCAAGTGCGGACGGTGGTCGGCGAACAGCCGAGCTGGCGGGCAATCACTTCATTGCGCTGACCTGCGGCTGCAGCCAGGATAATCTTGATACGGCGAGCCAGCGATTGGGGGCAGCGGTGCTGCCGAAGCAGGCGTTCAAGAACCGCCTGTTGCGCCGGTGTGACAGTAATCGACTGTGGTTGTGGACCAGGCATGATTAAGGATCTCATCAATGTATAGTATGGATACAATGGGCTGATAACCCAGAGCCACTCATGATACCACAACCCATTAAGGATTAACGCCAGGCTGTACTAGGCCAACTGGCCGGCCATCTCGGCGGCATACTGGCAGGATCTCGCGCCAGTAAGCTCTTGGGACAGGTGAAATGAGATTCGTCCTATCTGCATAGCATACCAGTGCCCTGGTGCGGCGAGGAATCTCATTCCTGATGTCCACTGAGGTGCGTGGCGCGAAACCCTGACTGGGGGTTTTGCAAGACCGCTCAAAAAAGTGCATTAAGGTCGTTCATCAGGCAGGAACAGCCTCAAACAGGCGTCTCACAACCGGTACGTTTCGAGACATGGCCTCGAGCGGGTCTCAGCATATGTCGCATAACGTCATGCTCACATCGTCTAAGAGGTTTTGAGCAGGACAGTGCGGCGCTCGGTGGTCGTCCAGCGCACTCGTGCGATCGGCGCACATGCTTGACAGAGCAACAGACAACCAACGTTTAACCGTAGTGCATCGTTTCGGGGCGTTATGCAAAAACCCCCAATATCGACCGCGAGATCGTCGGCGAGCTGGGCCACACTTGCAGCCGAGAATAGCACACGCCGACCGGCGCGACGTGTCACGAGCCGGCCATGCTCCGCATAGCGGTGTACTTGACGTGTCGTGACTTTCAGGACTTTCGCCGCATCGGCCGCGGTGAGCCATTGCTGATCGTTCATAGCCACGCATTATAGCCGGATTCCTAATTATGTCGGTCTTGCCGCCCATGCCATATGCGAATAATGCGCACTTCTGACTTAACAACACGATACACAACAATGTAGCTAGGGAATTGTGCAATAACTAACTCGCGGGTTCCTTCGCGCCGGCCTGGTCGCCCTCGGTGCGGATAGTCAGCCAGCAGTTCAATTGCCTCTATAACCGCGACTTTTACGCGCTCGGCTGCATCAGGATCATCACTGGCGATGAAGGCAATGTGATCAACAAATGTGCGCTGCGCTGGTGCGGTCCATCGAATGCGCATCATCGGCTTTTTCGCCGCTGTGCAATGATTTCATCTAGCTCGGCGACAACATCAGTATGATCAACTAGATCGCCGGCGTCATCAGCCCGCAAACCTTCATCGATGGCTGTAAGAAATTCCTTTTCTTTCGCAATGTAATCGCGTAAAGCTTCCTCAATCACCCATGAAGAGGTACGCCGAAGAGCACGGGCGAGAACGGTGAGATCCCCTTTTAGGTCTTCCGGAACACGAGCAGAAATAGTAACATCAGGCATGATGACTCCTTCGTTTGCAATGTAAACAAAGTATACATCATATTACAAGAACAGTCTAATTCAGTCGGCCCAGATCTGGCCAGCACTTCAAAAACAAAAGACACAGCCAGCAGTACCATCGCTCCGACCTAAACACACCAGCACAGCCAGCACAGCGCCGTGGTGGTAGCTTCATGGTCGCACTTGGTCTGACAACCGCTGCGCTACTTCGACTAGCCGCGCGCTGGTAAGCTCTTCAGATCGGCCTAGATACATCTTGTGTAACTTGCTGGCCTGTTTCCGGTACGCGTACCAATAGCACCGGGGAAAACGACCGCTCCGCCGCTGCTCTTTGCGTGCGGTGAATGTTCCCGCGCTTGTCTCGACATAGAACGCGCTATGCTCATCCTGGTCTAACCAGGCGAACCATGCCGCACTGCCCACGGTCAACCCGCCCTGATCGTGATAGAGCATATCGCCGATAACTTTCGGCGTTGTCTTATTTTCGGCTCTCGACATAGCGGTTTTGGCTTCACAAGTTACCCAAAGGATCTACTCCGCAGCTTCCTTCACTTTCCACAGCATAGCCTCAAGCACCTTGATTGCCTGTTCGTATCGTGTGATTGTTTCGGCTGCGTGTCGACTCTCGGCTTTGTTGAATTGGAGCGCATCGCCGTATGTTTGCCAATCGCGCGCCGTGCTGGCCAGGCGGTTGCATTCTCGACCTAACGCCTCTATCGCAACCTCTAGCGCTTCATGCTCAGTCATGCGAATACCACCTGCAAGCGAACCGCCACAATCCGGCCGCCAATTGGACGAATAACACGCCATTCCAGCCCGCGCGCCTTAGAGCTGGTGAGCGGGCGCCTCGCAGGCCTGGCCAGTTCGCCGACGATAACACATAGTGCAATCCAGATCCATAGCACGACGATCGCCGCGCGCCTCACAAGCTCAATCATCGCTCTCGCCCTCCTGTAAGCGTCGGAGTACCGCATCATCGGCGATCTTCTCTGCATCGACCATCACGCCGCGCCAATACTCGGGTTCTTGCTCCAATGCCCGCCGCACAATGTGCTCAATCAGGAATAAGCGCACCGCATGTACCGCGTGTGTATCGCTGGGCAGGGACTCGCGCGCAATTCGGAGCGTGAACAGCAGTTCGTCAATCATGGATCGGCCCGCCTTCATTCTCCATCCTCCCGCGGGCGCGATTTTCGGAGCTGGTGCTCCGCTCCTCCTCGCTTTCATCCTCGCGCCGCTCGACAATGCCGCGCAGCGTGCCTATCAGCACGGCCGCCAGCATCGTGCTATCGGTCGCATCCTTCACAACACGCGAGAGCGCTTCGAGGGCTTCCGATGGCGAGAGTTGCCCCACAAGCGCTGCTACTTCTTGGCGCCGCTCTGCCCACAAGTCGAGCTTTGGCTCTGTCATCGCTTTGCCTCACTTATCGCCGATATCCGGCGCGTGTGCTTTCATGTCCTGATAGGCATCCTGCGATGGGCTGGGCGCATCATCTTCGATACCATTGGTCGCTACGCGCTGAACCTCTTCCCGCCGAATGCGATACGCGCGCCCAAGCTTGACCGCTTTTACCTTATCCGCCCGAATCCACGCGCGGATCGTCTGTTCAGAGACTTTCAGATATGCGGCCATTTCCTCGACCGTGTAAAAATCTTCCGGCATATGCGCCTCTCATGCTAACCTCTTAACTAATGATGCAAGTATACACTACTATATATTGTTGTGTCAAGTAGCAATATTAGTGCTTGACAAGATACATATGATAATGTATAATAGCATCATGTTACACAAATGGCCGGTACTCCTATCAGGTATGGTGGATAATTCCGATCCACCCCTCCAACTGAATGTGCGCGCGTTTTCACACGAATTCGGTAGTCAGCAGCCCTTTCTCTATCACTCATGTAGGCTACTACGGCCCTGTCAGGGGTGCGGTGCGACCAGCGCATCCCTCTTCCCGACCCTCACCCAACGCCGCACGGATCCGGTGCGAGCGGGAACATGAGCACCTCGCGAACCGTCCAGCGTCGATTAGTCAGGCCAGCGGCCATGGCAGGGGTCCGCTGGCGGTATCGCTGCGGCCGGCGTTTGCCACCCCGATCCATGGGCTGAGCGAGCCGCACACGGAGCGACTCGTGCGGGCGCACGAAATGGTAGTAGGCCCGCCACCATTCGAGATGCAGCAGCAACTGCGGTGCTTGCTGCATGGTTGCCCATGTCCGCCGAATGAGGGCCGCCACGCTTTGCCGCAGCGTCAGATTCACCCGCTCGACAAAGGCGGTGTTCAACCGCCCACTCAGCCCAAGCTGCGTGAGGGCATCTCGCAGTGCCGCATGCGTTCCACAGCGCATCACGTGCCTGACCCGCACCAACTTCCGGCGCCGATAGGTCTTTTTGACCTGCCCGTAAATCAACTCGGCTGCGACCTGCCATTGGCGGGCCTGCCGCCCCACCCCCACGACCCACTGACCAAAGTGCGCTGTCAACGCATAGAAATACTGGTTCAACCCGTCGCTCGTGAAGACCGGGATGCAGCCAGGCGCCAGTCGCTGGCGGAGGGTATGCACCACCGTGTGGGCGGCGTCCTGGGTTCGCGCGCCGGGTACCCTCTGGGTGATGCAGCACCGGAACGAGTTTGCTGATCGGATCGACCACCACCCACAACCACAGCGTGTGCGCCCGGCTGCGCAGCCGGGTGCGCAGTTCATCGAGTTGAAGATGCGGCAGGGTAAGATTCCGAAAGATGCGGTCTTGGAGCGTCTCACTATGGGCACCTGCGCTCCTCAGCCAGGTCGTGATGGTCGCATGCTGGTACCCAAACACCCGCACCGCGGCGGCGACATCTCGCCCTTCCGCTAGGGCGGTAAGCACTTCTGCAACGCGCTGGGACGCGGTTTTGAGTCGATAGAGCGGGGTATCGCGGCGCGTGCTGAACGTCGCCCCACACGCCTGGCAGCGCAGCGTCTGAATCCGTTCGCAGCGCCCATGCGCGCCGTCGCCGACCAGGGCATGGATCTGCGCATCGGTAATCCGAAAGTAGGCACACCGCCGGTTGGGGCAGGCGAACCCCTATGTGTTAATCCGTTTGGGCGCGCCCCGCCGGCTTTTGACCGCGGACCACGGTAGTACCGGGGGACGAGACGGCGGGTTGCCGGTCAGGGCTGCGTGCTGGCAACAGGCCGGACAGTCATCGGGGGGCCGGGGCTTCAGCAGGCGCTGCAGGTGTGCCGCGCCCGGGCTGGACCGAGGATGCCTGCGGCGGTGCCAGGCCCCGATCAACCCAATCAGAACGATCACTAGCAGCAGCAACCACGACCACGGATCGGTCGGCATCGGCGACCTCGCGCTATGACTTCAGGCAGGGTTTCGCGCCACATACCACAGTGGGCATCAGGAATGCGATCGCTATTCGCGCGCATGGCACTGGAATGCCATACAGCATCGGATGAAGCTCATTTCACATGTCCCCAGACCTGACTGGCGCGAGACCCTGTCAGGCAGGGTTTCGCGCCAGTACGCGGTATAGCCATGTAGACTGAGACGCGCTTCCATGCTACACTTTCTCCTAGTGCCGTGTGGCGTGTACCACACGGATTGTGTTGTCCTTCTGTGGAGCCTGCAATGGATGATCGCGCCTATCTCCGTGCCGCCAAAGCGCGGTTGGTCGACGCCATGGATCGTGGGGTCGGATGGGAGGATGCGGCGGCGCAGGCCGGGTTGCTGGTCAGCCGCGCCACCGCCTACCGTCTCTGGCTACGGGCCTGCTGCGAGGGACCCAGCGCCTTCGAGGATCGGCGCCATGGTCATCCTGCTAAGGTGTACGGTCCCATTCCGGAGTGGATCGTTACCCATTGCCAGGCCCATCCCCATACGCCCAGCCACGCCCTCCAGCGGGCTATTCAGGAGCGCTTTGCGATCACCATCAGCGTCCGCCACCTCAACCGTGTCCGCGCCGCTTTGGGCGTACGCTTCATTCGGCCCCCCACCCCCCAAAAAAAGTAGCCACAGCACCGGGCCAGCCCATCGTCTGGCAGGATGGGGCCGGCAGCTTGCTCTTGCTGGCCGCCGCGTACGAAACTGGCCTGCTTGCCCTGTTGACCGAAGCGCTCCCCGTCCGATCCGCCACTGCACCAGCCCGCCTGGCCCGCATGCTCCCGGCGACCATCCAGGCGTTGCTGCTGACGTTGCTATTCCTCACGGCGGTCGGATTACAGCGCACCTGGGATCTGCGCAGCTATACCGGCACCGCCTTGGCCCTCCTGACGGGGCGCCTGTGGGCCTACGGCTATCGGCATGTCGAGCGGTTCTTGGCCGCCCTTGCACACTCTGGCGGGGCCACGCCGTTGACCGACGCCCTCGCCCAATGGACGACCCAGCTGTGGTGTCCGACTGCCCTAGCAGCGGATGGGGTGAGTATCACCGTCTATATTGATGGCCATCGGAAAGCCGTCTATACCGACCAGCGCATCCCCCGCGGACTGGTGGCCCGCTACGGCGCCATCCGTGGGTGTCGGGCGCTGGTGTTGTTACACGACGATCACGGGCATCCGTTGCTAGCGACGACCGCCCGCGGCGACACGCATCTGACAATCGGCCTGCCACAGATTCTGGCCCGCTATGAACAGGTAGTGGGCCGCCAACTGGTGGCGCGGATCATCGTGGATCGCGAGGGGATGGGGGCCGACTTCCTGGCGGGCCTGGTCGCCGATGGGCGCGTAGTCATTACCTTGCTGCGATCAGACCAATATACCGGGCTCGACTCGTTTACCGAGGTCGGGGCCTTTGTACCCCTCACCTACGATCGGGATGGCACGCTGGTGCGTGAAGTGGCAGAAGCGCGGTTTGCCCTGCCGCTACCTGATCGAGAAAACGAGACACTCCCACTCTATGTCGCGCTCGTGCGCGATCTGCGCCATCTCGTGCCAGTGCGCCCCAACGACGATGAGCCACCGCCGCGTTGGGATGCGGATCTGTCCTGGGAGGAGCGCGACTGGCGAAATGCCGCGTGGGTGGCCACTCCGACGCCAGCCACCCCGACCACGGCCAAGCTCATCCCAATCGTGGCGACTGCCTGGTTGGACGATGCGGCGAGCATGGCACGGACCTATTTTCAACGCTGGCCGCTGCAGGAGAACGTGATTCGCGATTTCCTCATTCCTCTTGGGATTGATACCAATCATGGCTATGCCAAGACGGAGGTCGTCAATTCCGAAGTCGCCAAACGGAGAGACGCCCTGGAAGGACGGCTGAGGAAGCTCAAGCGGTGGGCCGTGGGCGCGGGCGAGCGCTGCACGCGGGCTTCTCGACGGCATCAGCGGCTCTGGGAACAGGCGAAAGCACGGGCGCGAGAACTGTCGAACCGGCTGTACCAACGGCAACGTGAGCTGGAGGAGCAGGGGGTGCCGGAGCATGTGTTTCGGAGCGAGATGAAGGCCGCGAAGGCCGTCGCGGATGAGGAAATGGCCGAGCGGAATGCGGCCATCTGGCGTGCCTACGACGAAAGCAACACCGAGTTTGGCAAACAGGAGCGGTATTGTAAAGAACAGCGCGAGCTGCTGCGCGCCTTGGAGGACTTGGCGGCACGCGAGCAGACGATGTACGAACTGGACAATGCCAAAGACCAGATCATGACCGTGTGTAAAGTCGCGCTCACGAACCTAGTGATGTGGACCCGCGACCGCTACTTTCCGCCAAGCTGCGCGCACGCGACCTGGAAACGGTTGGAACCGTTTTTCAAGCTGCCTGGACAGGTAGCGTGGGAAACGGACTGCGTCCGGGTGACGCTGCGGCCATTCAATGATCGCCACTTGAATCGTGACCTGGCCGCACTGTGCGCACGGGTAGTTCTAGCGGCGCCACAGCTGCCGGACGGGCGGCGGCTCCTGTTTACAATAGGTGCGATGCACCGTCTCACTCTAGATGGCTCTCCGCAGCAGGTGGCCTGACAGGGTCTCGCGCCAGTCAGGTCTGGGGACATGTGAAATGAGCTTCATCCGATACTGTATGGCATTCCAGTGCCCTGCGTGCGAATAGCGATCGCATTCCTGATGTCCACTGTGGTATGTGGCGCGAAACCCTGCCTGAAACCCTGCGAGGGTAGGCCGTGCGTTCAATCGAAGCCATCGTGGGCAGATCCTCCCCGAACATGGAAGAGACAGAACGCGCCGATGATACCACAGGTCCCAAATGTCTGCTAAAATAGGATAGCAGATATTCTCACCTCCCAAACCTGCTGATCATGTCTGCTAATGCTGCCATGAACTGCGTCTGAGCATGTCTGCTAATGTCAGGGAGGTGTGCGTATGAAGCGTGCCGCCACGCCAGCCCTCTCGCCGGACGGGCAGGATGCCCTCGATCAGTATCGCACAGTGCTCGAACAGGATCATGACGCCCACCCGGCGACGATTCGCAACTATCTGAGCGATCTCCGGCACTTCATGGCCTGGTGTGAGAGCACATGGGCGAACGGCCACGAGGACCCGCCCGCCTTTGCACCAATGCGCATGAGCACGCCCCTAATCACGCGCTACCGGAGCTATCTGCAACACAGCCGACAGTTGAAGCCGGCATCGATCAATCGTGCGCTGGTCAGTATTAAGCGCTATAGCGCCTGGACGGCCGCGATCGGGCATACGGTGCGCGATGTGGCGGCGCCCGTGAAACTGGTTCCCGCTGAACCATCCCCACCGCGCCAGCTTACGGACAGCGAGGAAGAGGCCCTGGTCACGGCCGTGATGGCCCATGGCAGCGTGCGGGATCAAACCATCCTCATCCTGATGCTCCATACCGGCTTGCGCGCACAAGAGGTATGCACCTTACACCGGGAGTCCGTCTATCTGGGCAAGCGCAGTGGTGTTCTCCAAGTGTACGGGCAGGGTTTCGCGCCACATACCACAGTGGGCATCAGGAATGCGATCGCTATTCGCGCGCATGGCACTGGAATGCCATACAGCATCGGATGAAGCTCATTTCACATGTCCCCAGACCTGACTGGCGCGAGACCCTGATCGGCTTGGGCTAAACAGCCACAGCAGTTGCCGCTCTTCTCCCCACGAGTTGCGCAACGAGCTCAGGGGGCGGGTGACGACGGCAGGCCGAGATAGGCCGCCAGCGCGGGCGCAATGCCGGGAATCATCACGGTCCAGCGGGGCGTTGCGGCACCGCACGCGTTGCGCGCCAGCCGATTTGCCCAACTCGGGGTGACGACATATTGGGAAGCACGAATAAGCGTTGGGTCAAGTCGGACTAGGCACCAGCTCTGACTGTGGTAGCATGCACCTGTTGTCCTGACCGAGGAGTATTGCATGAGCTCGATCCGCGTGCTGATCTGTCGCATCGACGATCCGGCTTCTGAGCAGATGACCGAACTTGCCGCCTTCGACCTGCCAGCCACCGATGTCTCCGCGTTGCAGCCGGAGACGGCCTTGGATGAACTCGAAACGACCACCCAGGAAACCGGCAATGCCATCCTTCGTCGCACGCTCCAAGCCCAATGGGATCTCATCGATGCTGAGCTGACGGACAAGCACCGCCAGCATTTTTCCCCTCAGGTAGTCCACGCCGACGGTCATGAGCGTGTCACGGTCGCCAGTCGCTTCGGGACCCTCACCCTCTCCCGCCAAGTCTGTTCGCAGCCGCAGACGCAGACCCACGTGATCCCTGGCAACGCCGCCTTGCCTCCGCACAACGGCATCATCATCACCCGCGGCCTCCTGGAATGGGCCTGTCTGCTGCCGCAGGAACTGCCCTTTGTCTCGGTCGCCCGCCTGCTCGGCTGGCAGACCCACGACCATGAGATCCTCTCCGACACGACGATCCGCAGCCTGGTGCGCACGCATGGTCAGATTATGGGGCAGGTCGAACAGGCAGAAGTCGCCGCCTTGACCACACGCGATGACCTGGCGAACTTGGAGCTGAATCTTGTGGCCCACGGGCAGATGCGGCGCCGGGCCGGGTGGCCAGCAGAACTGAATGCAGCGGTCGACGCGGCGTTGGACAGTGAGCAAATCCGTCCTCCCGACAGCGTGTCGTGGGCCGATTGGGAGCGCGGGAAACGCGGCGCGGCGTGCAGAGGCAACCTGGCTGGTCGAGGACCTGCGTCAGGAGGACCAGAACTGGAGCCGAATCAGGTCCTCCTGACCGTCGATGAAGTGCTCACGCGCCGGCCCGAAGCAGGCCACTTTCTTGAACTCCGCACCGCGCGGATCATGACGGAGCGCGGCTCTCGCTATCTGAGCGGGATCGGCGCAGGATTCCTTCAGCGCCTTGAGCTGGCGGTGCTCCTGTGTCTGGGATCGCTCAGTTCGCTGTTGCTGCTCGCCGATGGCGCGCGCTCTCTCCACAGCTTCTTTACAGAGACCCTCGCCCCAATCGCGGACAAGATAATGATCCTCGACTGGCATCACCTGAAGCAGAAGTGTCTGGAGCTGAGCAGCCGAATCTGTCGCGGCAAGACGGCCAAAGCACACTTCCTGCGCCGGCTGTATCGACGCTTGTGGCGCGGGGATGTTGCGGGCGCACTTGCGGTGCTGGAGGCGGAACGCCCAGAGAGCAAGAACGAGGCGAAACTGGACGAATTGATTGGGTATCTGCAGGCGCGGGAGCCGTGGATGGTGAACTATCGCCAGCGACGCATCGAACGCAGGTACATTGGCAGCGCGCATGTTGAGAAAGCCAATGATCTGATCGTCGCCCGTCGGCAAAAGAATCGGGGCATGCAATGGAGCGCGGCCACGAGTAATGCGTTGGCCGCGTTGCGAACGTTGATGCTCAACGGCGGCTGGGAGTGCTACTGGCAGCAGCGTGAGGTTCTGCCGCTCCTGGCAGGTTGACCCAACGCTTATTCGCGCTTACCTATCCGGTAGGTGGGCAAGAACGTCTTCCGTCAGGTAATCGGCGATGAAGCGATGTCTGCCACTGACGAGCAGCTTTTCCGTCCCCGTCAGGCGTCGCTGGAGGGTAAGCGCCACCAACTGTAGGCCGGCGATCCAGCCTTCCAGTTGGGCTTGCAGCCTGGCGACTTGATCATGGGCCAGATCAAGCCCCATCACCTCATTCAAGAAATCCGCCGCCTCTTCCGGCACGAACTGCAGATTCTCAGCTCGAACCTCCAGCAGCTCGCCGCGCGCCCGGTAGCGGGCCAGGAGCAGCGGCGACTCGCCACGCCCGGCCAGCACGAAGTGCAGCGTCGGCGGCAGATGGTCGAGCAGGAAGGTCAGCGCCTGGTGGATGGATGGGTCGTCAATCAGGTGGTAATCGTCGAGGACAAACACGATATGGCCGGGAACGTCGTTGGCGACGTTGATAAACGCGGACAAGATCGCCTGGCTATCCGGCATCCTCCCACCAAGCAGCAGGCCCAACGGGCTTTCCATGACGCCAGGCTGAATCTCCGCCCAGGCCGCCAGCAGGTAGCGGAAGAAGCGCCCGATGTCGTTATCCTCCTGGCTGACCGACAGCCAGGCAACCAGGAAGCGGCTCGCGTGCGCCCATTGTGAAAGGAGCGTCGTCTTGCCATAACCGGCGGGAGCCGAGAGCAGGATGAGTTTGTAATCAGGGATTGCGCGTTCGAGGGCGTCAATGAGCCGGGCGCGGCGCACCGCACGATGAGGTTGTGGCGGAATCCGCAGTTTGGTTGCCAGAAGCAGAGTATCCATACGGCCACCACCTTGTGTTGGTTTCCGTCTGCACTCATTATACTATACTCACTCCGGGCGAAGCCCGCGAGTTCATACAGTAGTCAGCAACTTCACAAAACGATAAACAGTATACCAGCAATGAACAGTACTGGGATAGGATAAATGATTGTAGTAGTGTAAGTAATTGACCGCGGCCCCGCCGAGCAAGCGCTTGCAGGCGACCGCCTTCCAGCGTGCAAGATCGCGCTGTTTTTGCGTTATGGAATCCGTGCCAGTCCGAACGTCGGTGGTGTTGGCGACGGCCGCACGACGCTGGCAGAACCGCAGGCCGTTCGGCTGGAAGAACGATTGACACACGAACTGCTACTTTGCCCCCTCTCCCTCTAATGCACCTTTTTGTAGCGATAGGTAGGGCCTTGCAGCCTTTCCCCCGCTCCAAACGGAGCGTGCGACTTTTACCGCACTCCGCTTTCCAGTTCGGCCGACTTACTCGTCAAGGGCGGATTGATCGTTGCCGATCGAACGGCGCACCAGGAG
>WNFZ01002595.1_pt1 | contig 17079 bp, 19 predicted proteins | sample 5400081 | NCBI WGS metagenome assembly WNFZ01 (sample SAMN13153365, study PRJNA577476) | soil metagenome | isolation source: 80 cm soil or saprolite under grassland replicate 1 | place: USA:California | collected 2016-06-15 | reverse complement strand
CGGCAGCGCGTCAAACTCGCCGAGGATACCGATCACCGGTCCATCGGAGTTTCCATAGCTGGCGACAAAGGCGGTAGGGATTTCGGCGACACCACGCTCCAGCTTGAATCCTGCTTCTTCGAGCGCGTCCTCCAGGGTCCGGGAGGATTCGAATTCGTGATATCCCAGTTCGGCATACCCCCAGACTTCGTTACTGAGTTCTACAAACATCGAACGGTTGGATTCGATCCATTCAGAAAGATCCATGGGTTTCTCCTCACAAAAGTTTGGATATAGCTCGAATTATATTCTCTTCTCCATTTATTGTAATTGAGTTGTTGTACTTGCCGGCAATATTCCTGTTTATACTGATCTAAAATGGACGAGACATTTATCTACGACAAAATCTCCCTTCTGCGGCTTGCCTTCCGGGGACTCAAGAACGATGAATTGCAGGAGATCGCTGCGCTAACCGAGCTGCGCGCCTACCCACCGGATTATCTCTTGTGCCACGAAGGTTCCTTCGAGGATGTGCTCTACATCATCGCAGATGGTAGCGTTGTGATTTCAAAGAAGCTACTCGACGACGCCAGCGAACGGGTCTTGCGCGTTGCAGGCAGGGGTGACGTGGTCGGCGAGATGGCATTGATTCAGAACGCGCCGCGGGCGGCAACGGTTCGCACGCTCACCGACTGCACCATGCTGGAGATGAAGAAAAGGGATTTCGAGACGATCCTCAGCCAGAGTCCGCGCATGGCGATCGATATCATCCGCATCGCCCTGGACCGAATGCGGGCGAATGACCATATGGCGATTGCCGAACTTCAGAGAACCAATAACACGTTGCGCCTCCTGGACCGGAATAAACTCGAATTTATTCAGGTCGCCGCACATGAACTGCGCACGCCGCTGACGGTTTTGAACGGCTACGTCAAAATGCTGCGTTCCTTCCCGGAATTCAAAGCCAACGCACAGATGGGGACCGTTCTGGATGGCATCCTCAAAGGCTCAGACCGTATCCACGAGGTGGTCAACCTGATGCTGGATGTAACCCGCATCGAAACCGATACATTGAGGGTCGTTCCGGATTTCGTGCCCTTGTATCAAGTGATCCACGATACGGTGTCTGAACTTGCCAAAGCTGCCGAAGAGCGAAAGATCAAAATTACGATTGCTTATGGCGCGGATACGCCAAAAATCTACGGGGATATCAGTCTGATCGAAAAAGCGCTGTACCATTTGATCGTCAACGCCATCAAATACACGCCCGATGGCGGCAAGGTCATGATCCGAACCTGCGCCGGGATGATTGATAATGAGATTCCCGCCGTGGAAATTGCGGTGAAAGACACCGGCATTGGCATCGATGCCGAGCATCAGGATCTGATCTTTGAGAAGTTTTATCAGGTGGGAAGTGTTACCATCCACTCTTCGGGCAAGACCACATTCAAAGGTGGAGGTCCCGGCTTAGGGTTGGCAATTGTACGGGGCATTGCCCGAGCGCATGGCGGGAAAGTCTGGGTAGAAAGCCTGGGGCACGACGAAACGACATTCCCTGGCAGTACCTTTATTTTGCAATTGCCCACCGTGCCGCCTGGACTCATACCGCCGACGGAATAAGAATAAACCTCACAGATTTTGGAATTCTGTCAGGTCTGTTTATTTTCCAACAACAATGCTGTATTCCTTTTCCCCGGTCTGACCGGAAACATTCGTCCCATAGCACCAGACGCTGATCTTAAATGTGAAGATTCCGGCTTTTTCAGGAATGCCAATAATCCTGGCAGTGTCTTCGACACCTTCCACTGCCTTTAATTCCAAGCCGTCCGGCAAGGTTCCATCCGAGATCGAGAAATCACCCACCGGCGTTCGGTTCTGCTTCACGTGGATTTCCACCTCATACGGCACACCGAGTTGCGCATCGGGCAACGTATCAGGATCGAACTTAAGTTCGCCGCCAGAAGAAGAAAACAGCATGCAAGAGATGGAGAAGATTATTGTCAACAAAACTATACTGGGGACGAGCAAAGATTTGTTTTGCATTAATCCTCTTTACATCTAGGAGCTACCCTTCAACGTTGCCGACAGCTTTGCCAAGCAATTTGGTCCTGCAAATCAGACACATGTCAGTCCCAGGCAGGTCGCCCTTCGGATTTTTTCTTTATCATCTTCTGTCGCTCACTTCGATTTTCGCTTTTTCTTCAGAATCAGGGAAACATCCATGTGTAATTCAGGGTGCTTATCAATCAGACGCTGGATATCTCTAAGCTCCGCTGGTATGGTGTCAACCGGAGTATCTAAAATGCTTGCAGTGTCATCAAGGCTCAAATCTTCCAGAAAAAGTAGGATCATCAAATGGCCTTGCTCCTCGGTGAGTTCGTTGTGCAAAGCAGACACTAACGCTTCGTTCTTCGCCTGCTCATCATTCCATGGCGCTGAAGGGGCTGCTTTGCGAGGCTCTGCTAAAGTCTGATCCCGCTGATTCCCCAAGTTCAGAACAATAGAACGGTATGCAGTTTGGTACAGGTAGGATCGAAGATTAGTAGGACGACCTTTACCAGATGCATACTGCTCCAGGAGTTGAGCAAAAGAATCACCAACAATCTGGTCGCCTACACTGGGGTCATGACAGAGCCGCATCGTATACTTGTAGACCGCCGGCGCAAATTGATCAAAGATGGCGGTCAGTTCATCATAATCAGGATTTCGGTTGTTTTTTGTTTGAGTATTTGTGCCCTTCATAATTTCAGACTCCGTCTTTTAGAAATGTAAAATAGCGGCAAGCAGATTTCGAAGCCCAGCCAGCAGAACTAGAACGCCGATAATCAGGCGGAATTGATCGAGAGCATTTCCAAGCCTCGCTAATGAACAACCAATGGAAGGGATAGACCGCAATGCTGCGGCGGACAGCACTAATCCTGCCAGGATCAGCAGGATGCCCTCCAAACTAAGCAGTTCGAGCACGCCGACCACAATGGCAATCACTCCGATAACCACATCGAATTGGGCCAGACTACGGGCAAATTTTGCAGCTCCGCCTTTTAGCCAGTGCACCAGCAACGCCAGACCAGCCAGGATCGCAATGATACTGCTTAACATCGTGTCACCTCAAAACGCCAACGCAAGGGCGACTCGCCAGGGACTGACTCGAAACTTGTCCGGCAAGACTCTCTTGCTCGTGATAGCAGCGGACGACATCGAAGAGTCGCCACTACTACTCACTGCTATTAAAAATGATCCAATGAAACTTCCAGGTACTGTCGGGCTGCCGCCGATAGACGAACAGCCACTTGCCTGACGCTCCCACCTTCCCGCCATCCTTGTCTTGTATCAATGTGTCGGCGCCGCGCGCAAACGCATGCTCCCCGGATAGAACCACCTCTTCCGCGTTGAGCCTCACCTTCGCCCCCGTCTCCCATACCTCCGCGAAATCCTGCCGATACGCGGCTTCCAACGCTGAGCGTCCCTCCGTAGCAGGACCACCCTGCGGCATTCGGATACAGTCTTCGGTGAATAAAGATGTCAAACCAGCCAAGTCTTGATTTTCAAAGTATTTTTCCCACTGCTCGTTGAGCGCAAGAATGGCTTCTTCTGTAGCGGACATGGGTCTGAATTTCCTTTCTGTTCGAACTAAAACGAACATCGACTACCTTTTTGCTTCAAGCGTCGCCACGCCCACAACCGTAGGGGCGACTCGCTGGGAACTGACTCATGACTTGTTTGCAAGACTCTCGTGCTCGACATAACAACCGAGGGCGTGGAAGAGTCGCCTTTCCCCATGATCATCAAACGGCTCGGCCGGGTAACGTCAGCGCTGGAAGAATTCCCATAAGGATGCGAGCAGAAACAGAGGAACCACCAGGAGATATATTCTAAATGCGTCTCGGATGGCTTCCTTTGACATTTCCAACCACTTTTCACCTTGATAAAAAGGGGCTGGTTTGAAATTAGCCAAACCGATATTAAGTCCGGCGCCGGCTGCCAGGATGGAAGGAATGAGTTGTAGCGTAAGAGTAGTCAAATAATACGCAGCTTCCTTTGGCTCTGCCAATCGACTGTTATGCAGGCTATCCATTCCATGGAGACGATGCCGCCAATCCAACCTTGATAAGCAATGAAGGGAAATGGAAAGATGACGCCCAAGCCTTCCAGGCTATTACTGATGCCTGCGATGAGATTTCCGCTTGTTTTGTAGGGGCGGAGCAATGCTCCGCCCCTACGCCTGTTTACGAAAACGCCTCCGCCAACAATGACTCAAACAACCCCTCCACCTGCCGCGTGGACTCGCCCATCCGCCCCCGCAGCGACTCGACCCGCCTCACCACGCCCGCAAACCTACTCATTTCGAGGCTCGCAATGCCGTAGCAGTCCAAATTGCTCCCAACAAATCTACAACCCCGAGCAGCATAAGAATAGGCTTGACGAAACCCAGCAGGACAAAAGCGGTAAAAAAGAGGATGACAGTGGCGCGAACATAGACCGTCCATTGGAAAAAGTCAGTCACTTCCTTTCGCGCTGCGAGAATGTAGTAAATACCCAGAAGAAAGGTCAACATTCCGACGATTCGAATCCATACTTCATTCGTGCTGGGAAGCTGGAAAATCCCAAGTAGAACATTGGGTATTATAAGCAGAACAATACCGAGAGTCCCTAGATACAGACCAAATATAAAGATACTAAAGGCACCTTTACTCATTTTTCTCCTTTGCATCCAATAACTATGATCACCTACTATTAACCACCAAAACTCTCCGCCAGCAGACTCTCAAACAACCCATCGACCTGTCTCTCACTCTCCCCCATCCGCCCACGCAGCGACTCGACCCGCCTCACCACGCCCGCAAACTCTTCTTGCAGACTCAACGGAGGATTGAACACTGTTAGGCTTCGTGCATCATCAAAGTTTAGACCAGACTTCACACCTTCTCTGTCTAATCTCAAAATTTGCGCTTTGCCTGTGGGAGTTGAAAAATATCCAGCCACAAAAACCGGATTCAAGTCTTTCAAACGCAAGAGAAACAAATGTTGGTTTATATAAGCCGTTGGGAAATTTTCTGGAATAACAGCAGTTCTTCCCAAGTCTGCGGTGGCAGAAATTAATAAATCACCAGGCTGTACTTTTGTGCGCTTACTTTCTACGGTTTCAGGAGCTTGAACATAAGCCACATCGTCGAGTAGTAATTGGTTTGCTCCAACGTTTTGGATACGCAAGAATAAATCACCTTTATCTGAATAATATTCAGCCCAGCCACGGGAACCACTGGTCATAAAAGTGATTTTGTCGCCAAGTGTTACTAAATCCCATTTCTTGTCATTGAATTGTGGGTCCCCAAACATCTCCAAGAACACGGACTGGAGTACGCCAGCGCTAAGATCGTGCGCAGTCCGTCGTAGTTGGCGCAGGCGGTCGGCGCGCCTCAGCAGGGACGCAATCCGCTTTTGCTCGGTCAGCGGGGGATAAGCAAATTCAATTTCAGATAATCTTTCATTATTCAGAATCGGCACAATCGCTTGATTTGCTAAACCAACCAATTTTTGTTTGTTTGATACAAACCAATAATAGGCAAATTCAACATCGACATTATCTCTGAATTTCAACGCTGTGATTTGCTGATTGCTATAAGATGGCTGTTGAAGGACTCCAACTCGCCCTATATCTCCAATGCAAGTGACAAGCAACATGTCTTTTTCAAACAGTTTGGCTTCACCTGCGAAAACTGCTTCTTGAGTTATTGTTCTTGTTGATTCAACCAAATTCTTTGTCGAGCCAATATCTCCTGGCGTAAACCAAGGAATATCACCACCAAAATACTCTGCATGAGAAGTTGGTGGTGTTGAACCTGTTTTTATTTGGGTTACAACATCGGCAAGAAATTCGTAAATCATTTCGACTTATTTTTATTTCGGGTCACTTTATTCTTGGCTTTCACAGATGGCTTTTTCTTCAACTGCTCTATTTCCAAGCGCATCCGCTCAAGCTCGATTTCTTTTTGTTTGAGTGCCAGTTCAGATTCGCGTGCTTCACGTTTTTCTTTGCGCAAGGAAAACATTGTGGTAACTATAAATCCTAGTAATGCAACGAGTGAAGTAACTATTGAACTGCTGATGGTTGTCACTGATTTCCAGTCAATCAGTAAAGATTTTTCTGGATGATCCCCCAAGCCTGTGTTAATCGTTATTTGGTGTCCGCCATTTATATACAACCAATAGATTGCCAGATTGGCAAGAATAAAAATCGCCAAGAAAATAATACGAAACATATCAAGTCGTAATTTCATTTCTGTTTGCTGTCGGTTAATCTTTCACGATCCGCTTTAACTCTGCAATCTCATTTATCATCACGTGCTCCAAACGGGACAGGCGTTCCAGCGTCACAGACGGCTTCTCGTGATAGACAGCGTCCGCATCCACTTGACGGTAGCGGCTGGCAGAGAGATCGTACTTGTTCGCTTTCACCTGCTCCTTCGTCACCCAGAACTGGCGGGTCAAACGGTCCAATTCCGATTGCGGCGCGGCGATTTGCGATTCCAATTCCGCAAGACGGTTTTGGGCATCCGTAGGGGCGGATCGCGATCCGCCCCTACCATTGGATGGCGCGATCACCGTTTCAAACGTCAACCGATTGATTTCTTCATGCAACTTTAGCCGTTCTTCTTTTAGCGGAGACAACTCTCGGCGTAGATCAGAAATCCTCTTCGTGCGACCAGCCCCAAAGGTCGAATCGAAGCGCTTTGTCCAACAATGAATCACATCGGGAATATCATTCTCTTCAATCGCCACGCGCTTATCATCCAGCGAAAAACCATCGTGCGACATGTCGTAGAACCAAATCTCTTTGGTCTGCGCGCCGCGTGTGAAGAACAGAACCGCCGTGCTCACCCCCGCGTACGGCTTGAACACACCCGAAGGCATCGATACCACCCCGTCCAGCCGATTCTCCTCGATGATCCTCCTGCGGATCTCCACATGCGCGCGGCTCGACCCGAACAGCACACCATCGGGCACGATTACCGCCGCCCGTCCGCCCATATCCAAAGCCCGCAGGATCAAATGCAGAAAAAGCAATTCGCTCTTTGTCGTATCCGATGGCAGCGTGGGGTGAACGCCGCCCTTATCCACCGCGCCCTTGAACGGCGGGTTCATCAGGATTACGTCATACTCGCGCTCATCATCGAACGACTTCGACAGCGAATCCATGTAATAGAACTGCGGCGACTCGATCCCGTGCAACATCAGATTCATCGAGCCAATACGCAGGATGGTCATCCCCGAATCGTTATCGAAGCCCCGCAAATATTTCTTCGACGACATGAACGTTCTTTCCGTCGCCGAGAGCTGGTCGCCGATCAGGTGGTGCGCCTGCCCCTCAGCGTCGTACTCCAAAATCCCCGCCGACGTATGCTTCTCCAAAATATGCTGGTGCGTGTTGACGAGAAACCCCGCCGTCCCGCCCGCCAGATCGCCAATGCGCTCGCGCGGCTTCGGATCCACCATCTGGACCATCATGCGGATAATATGCCGCGGCGTGCGGAACTGTCCACCGCGCCCCGCAAACTGCATGTGACCCAGCATATACTCGTACAGATCGCCCTGCACATCCTGATTCTGCTCCGCGATCTTCATCTGATCGATCAAATTACACGCCTCGATCAACAACCCCGCCTTATTGATCTTACACTGCGCCCCCTTCATATACTCCCCAAACGACGACTTCTCGTCAGCGAGTTCGACCAACCCAGGGAAGACGACATTCTTCAGATGACTCAACGCCTCTTCCGCCTTCATCTGCGTCCAATACCCCCAACGCATCTCCTTCTTAACTGTGGGCTGATACGTCGTCCCCTTGCGTTTCGCCTGCCTCTCGGCCGCATTCTCGCGGTCATCGAGCCGCTTCAAGAACAACAAATACGAAAACTGCTCAATCGCATCCAGCGGATTGGACAGTCCCCCCGTCCAGAACTTATCCCAGAGGGCATCAACTTGCGAGCGAAGTTTAGGGTCGGTTAACATCTAAACCCTCCCGAAGGGTATATATCCGTCCCGAAGGATCGTTGACAAAAACACTTCTTCTCCCAACCAGATCCTTCGGGACGTTCGTTTCAATCAAACATATACTTTCTAATCTTCTCATAACTTCTTTTCTCATCCTCAACATCGTTCACAAACTTTACATACTCATCTGCACTTGAAAAATGATCTTGCACAAATACCTTATCCACCAACTCGTTATCTCTCAACCCAATCCACTCTCGATAATTCGAATACACCCAATCTTCGGGCTTCTTCACCAATTTTGCTTCAACAGGGTTCCGATGGATATACCTGCAAAGCAACATCAAGTATTCCCATTTGTCCACGCACTTATGCTCGAAGCGCCCCTCGAACAAAGTCCCTGTTCTTTCCTGCTGCAAATTCAATGCCTGCACATATGCATTAAACAGCACACCCATAACCTTTGACAAGGGTTCGTCCGACTCCTGCCTGAGCAAAAAGTGATAATGATTCGGCATCAGGCAATAGGCAATGATCGTCGCTCCATGTTTTTGATAATACTCTTTCACCAACCGCAGAAGATACTGATAATTTCCATCGTTCAAGAAAATTTTGCTCTTGCCCGCCCCACGATTGTAGATATGATAATACTGCCCTTGCGTAAAAGTGTCACCGCGATATGGCATGGTTACCTGCTAGAAGATCCCTAGCAAAAACGTCCCGAAGGCTTCGTGCTAAAAACGCGAGTCGCCTGAACAAAACCTTCGGGACGGTTATTACTTGTGAGCGGAGTTTGGGGTCGGTGAGCATGGATGTTCTAAAACGATCCTTTCAGCACTCGCTAGGCACGAGAGTAATTAAGAACAGATTCATTATTCAACACTTTCGTAATCCAATCATTCAAGTAATTCAGGCTGGCTAAAGGAACCGTTCACGAACATGTGTAGTAATTTTGAAAGTGCTTTATGTTTTATATTATGGATGCTACCCACGGAAAGTTTTAGACGCCGACTAATCTCTTGCGGCGTGTACATAGATCCATTCCCAAGTCCAAAATTCAGTTCTAATACTTGCCTTTCTCGCTGACTTAAGGATGCAAGTGCGGTTGCCAGTATCTCATACTGCTCGTTGCTTTCATCGTAGTATTCCGAATCATCTCCTGTAACGTATTCTATGAATTCGAAGGGTCCGATATCATCTTCTAATATATCGTCAACAGGTTGATTCAAGGAAATAACGTCACCAATTGGGTTGGCTTGGTCGTTATCTACGATGGGCTCTTCAAAAAACACATCATAAACATAGGGAGGGCTGTTTGGTTCTTGATCCGATGCTTCCAATTCTGCCAATTCTTCATCTCTCATTAATTCTCTAAGAAGGAAGATTTGATCAGATTGAGTCACATTATTCATAATGTCATGTATTGAGTTTCTTGCTGCTTCCTGCACTCGCTCATCAAAGTCATTAACACTAACACTTAATAATTTAATTGCAACACTAATATCATCGCTTCCTTTGAGGCTTAAACAAGCTTGCCTCCTCACATCGGCGATTCTGTCCTCAAGCATTCTAAGCAGGTGTTTATGTGCGCTTGGAAAGAATTGCAACGCATATCCCACCGCTTGCCTTACTAGATCACTTTGGTCTTTCATTAAGTGTATAACGTTTGATGGTGCAACACTCCTTATTCTTGCCACACTATATACTGCCAAAGCTCGCAACTGTTCGGATGGATGGTTTAAAGCATTAATAAATACACTTAAGGCGGCGTTTTTGCCTTTATTGGCTGTGTCAACCAAATAATCTCTTGCTACTAATCGTGTCTGAGGGGAAGAGAAAAGATTTACCCAAATATGAGTGAGATCAAACGAGGATACTTCGTGGATTCTTTCAACACACTTCAATACTTCCGATTTTACTTCATCATCCAATTCCGATAGTTTTTGTAAAGCCTCAAACTCCGTTTGTGTTATCTCGTTTGCAGATAACTGATTTATAGCTTTGGATACAACAATAGTCCAAGGTTTTCCTCTGTTTATTAAGAAGTCCCAAATCGGCTTGCGCCTTTCCGCAACAAACATGATGCACATATACCCGATAACGCCTTCTATATTCTCAAACTCTTCGTATTTTTCTACTAGTTCATTGATTGTTTTCTCTATCACATTCTCTGGACTATTGTCATCAAGGCTATTAGTAATTTCTTTCGCGATTGCATACTCCATAAACTCATCATACACAAATGTGATCCAAGGTTGTAGTTTTGGAGAGGAGCCCTCTTCAATAACAATGTCCTCATCGAGCAAACGGATGTAGATTGATCTATCGGAATCGAGATCGGAAAGACTTGTTATTCTCTTAAGTTCGCTTAGAGGGATGCTGCGCGTCGAGTTTTCCCGCATATACTTGGAAACGCCAAAAAGAAAAATTTCGACATCCCTACTCGTTCTATAGCCTAATGAGGTCCTCGTATTCGATATCTTTCGAAGCCAATAATCATCAAACAGTTTCTTTAGCCTAATCTCCTTAATTGGTCCGACGTTGACAATGTCTGTACTAGGATCTCCATGAGCCTCACAAAAGAAACGCAAAAGTAGTGGTTGACGACATTTCTCAAGTGCATCATCTTGTAGTTCACAGTTGATTCGGTAATAGCTTAGGTAACGTTCTACTGCTACGGCGAATTCTTGTTGCGTGAAGTTGTAAAGTTTGCTTTTTGCAAATTGATAAACAAATTTATCCCAAAATTCGTCCTTAAAAAAATCCCAGAATATGTCTCTGCAAGAGATACAAAAAAGAATATTCCTGATTTGAGATGTGGCTAGGATTCTTTGAATAGCTCTTTTCAACAAAGCAATGTTTGAATTCTCGTTGATGCCATCTATAAACACAAAGAACTTCTTTTCAGAAACTCCCTTGCTGCATTCAGCGAGAAAGTCTTTAACCTCATCTAAGTTGTTAAAATTAAGTCCAATCTCTGAACGGCGAATTGACTTAACAATATAGTCTTCTAGGCTAAATTCGTCATCAAGAAGTACTCTACCTGAAACAAATATGGTGGCTTGCGATTTTGAATATTTCTTGGCTAAATGACAAAGTAGATTCGTTTTTCCGCTCCCTGCGCGATCGACTATCAAAAAACAACTCCGAAAGTGTTTTCTTATCACAGTTGAGGTCTTTAAAATAAAGTCGAGACTGGTAGTGAGGGTCCGATCTTTTCTTAGTGTTTCATCAAGAAGATTTAGGTGCAATTCTGTACTGCTATACGCTTGTTGACCTGAATTTGCTGAAAGGATATTTTGCATTTCATCAAGTAAGGACCTCACTTTTTGAATTTCCAATATACGTTTTTCTAAAGCCAACGCCTGATTGCGCTTAGCCCGTCGGCTACTGTCTAATGAGTCCAAAACCTCTTGTCATTTTAATTTGTTGCGCAAGCTCTCAGATAACTTAAGCAAATTCTGATGAATGTCATCCATCTTCTTGTTGTACAAAGGCATTTTGTCTGATTGTTGTGGTGAAGCCTGAGTGATTTTGTTCAATTCATCGCCAAGGCTATCTAAAGTATCTTTAATGGCATCGTCAGCTGACTCTAAATAAACAATCACCGAATTCAATCTTCTCCATAAGTCTTCCGACGATTCTGTGATTCTTTCAGACAAAAAAGCAATCAGAATCTCCTCGTCTTTATCTATATCTGATATTTCGTTTTGTGTTCTGTTGACCAGGTCCCTTGTCGCACTTTCTTCTCTGTCAACCTCATTTACATTTGCCTCCAATCTCTCAATAATCGCCTTTCTTTCCCAGGATGACTTGTTGGCAAATTCATCAAATTGATTTTCGATCTCCCTACCTACATAAAGCTCAGGCACGTATTTTCTGCCGATAGACGATCTGATTTCTATATCCAAATTTTCCTCGCAAATCCTTAGAAAGTTCTCCCATAAATTGATATTCGGCTTCTGAGGAGCAAAATGATCTTTGAGTAAGCCCTTCACATATTCTTTTTGGCGCCCCTCACTTGCTCTAATCTCCTCTACCATTACTTCGGTCTGTTTGAATATTTCAAACAATATGAATACTTGCGGAAGCTCAACATGCTTCAATAGCACCTCTCGATAACATACAAAAAAAGACTGTACTATCAATTGAGCTTCTATGCCGCGACGATTCAATATTAGCCTTGTGTAGGGATCAGCTGAAAATCTCTCAGTAAATGCTTTTTGGATTATGTCGCTATCTATAGTTTTTCGGTCGAGCAGAGAGGAAAGTAATTGCTCTGCAAATCTCGAATCCTGTATGAAATCGATCACCCCCGTGATTTGATATTCTGGAAACCTATTAAAAAGAACCTTGAGTGACTCATTGAGTACTTCACCAAATTTGTCATCGAAATTTTTTGGGATCAAACCAGTGTGTTTTAGTATTTTCCCTACCAGACTACCTTCTAAATACTCAGCATAGTGTTTTAGGATGTCTGTGGCAATGTTACCAACAATGCTGCCAGTTATTGCAATCGGAGTTAAGGGGTCGGGTATAGTCATCGTTCACGATTGAGTAAATCATAATAGAGATAACTGATTTGCAAAAGTCAAAATCTCATCAACTTCCTTCCGTGTAAACCACCGCTCCACCGCATCCGCGCCAAACATATCCAGCGGTGGCTCGTATAGGTCAGCTGTTTCGAGATGGCGCCTCTGCAAGAACACGCTTTGCACGGCGCGCAAGAAGCGAATCTGGTCAGCGTTGAATTTGTGCTGGGTCACGTAGGTTTCAAACTGCCGCGCCACCAAATCCTTGTAATCGGGCAGGTATTGCATGTCCAGCACCTGGCGCACCAATCCGAGAAAACTATCCGTGGTGTGGGCGAAAACCTTCTTCAAGTTCTCTGGCGTCACTTCCAAATCGCCTTCGCCGAGTTCTTTGGTCAACGTGCGTTCCAATTCAACCAATTGCCAGTCGTCGATCTTTTGTCCCTGCTGAATGGCTTTGATGGTCGGGTGATTGGCAACCAATTCCAAAATGCGTTGTTCCACCAAACGACGATATTCCGCCACGTACATTTTCTCTCCGCTCTTGGTGAGCAAAATGTAGCCACTGATGGCGATGGAATCCACCAGGTCCAGTTCAAGGAAGGTGTCGTAACGCGCCTTGTTCTTCATGCGCGGCGCAAGCACATCCCGAATCAAGTTCAACTCATTGCTTCCAAACTCAACTAGCTTTTCGGGGACACAAACGCTTTTCGCCTTGAGTTCATGGTCAGACAAAATCGTGTCGCGCAAACTCCGAGCATCTTCCACAATCGTCCCAATGAGACCTGACAGGTCTCCAAGACCTGTCAGGTCTTTTTCACGTTTCTTCAACTTCAAGCGTTCCACTTTGCTGATAAAGGTCGCCGCGGCGACATCCACGCCAGGGACGAGTCGCAGGTGCGGGGCGACTTTCAATTTCAGGAATTCGATCTTGCTCGGAATTAAATAGTCCCAGAAGGCATCTGTCCATGCCTCTTCGATCTCTGGCATGTGCTTGCGGATGGTAAACGAGTCGGTTGGGATCTGTTGAATCTGCTCGCGCAGGTCAGCGATGACTTGCTTACAATCGGGGTCTTTCTGGTCTTTGAGATAGGTTTCCAACAATTTCAAGCGCGTATTGAAGATTGTCACCAACACAGGCGTGGATACATCAACCACTTCCTTGGCGTCTCGGCTGAAATTATTCTCCCAGAAATCAATGATGAGAAAATCCTTCTTCTCGAAATTCGGCAGTAACGCCAGATTACGACACGCCGCCTGCACCCGCGTCCCGCGCCCGATCATCTGCTCCATTTTTATTCGCGATTGCACAGGCTTCATGAACACAAGATTGACGACCTCGGGAACATCAATGCCCGTATCGAGCATATCCACCGAAATGGCAATGCGCGGGAAATCCTTTTTCTTGAATGCCTCCACCAGCGTGCCGCGATATTCTGATTTATGTGTGATGACTTTTGTCAAATCGGGGAATTGAGGATACATCTCATCGAATACATCCTGCAATCGCAGGGCGTGTTTTTGAGTGATTGCAAAGATGATTGTCTTTCCTGGTAACTGCCCTGACGAATCTTTCTTACACGTATCCCAAATTTCTTCCCATTGCTTCCGAATGGTATCGCGATTGCTGACGGATGTTTCCAGTTCCGTGCCTTCGTAGTTGATGTCGTCGGGGTCAAGTCCCTTTTCAATCAAGGCGTTGCGCTCTTCCTCGGTCAAGTCCACGCCGTGAATGCCCTGCCGCTGGAACTTGGTTCGCGCGGCGTAGAGTTCATAATCCACGAGATACTTGTCTTCAATGGCTTGTTCGTAGGTGTAAAGATAAGTCGGCTTGCCATCCGTGCAGTCGAAGGCAAGGAAGGTGTCGCGGTTAATGCAATTGGCGGGCGTGGCGGTCTATCCGATTTGCCTGCCGTCAAAATATTCCAACACTTCGTTGAACTTGTTGTAAATTGAACGATGGACTTCATCGAAGACGATCAGGTCAAAGAAGGCAGGCGAGAACTGCTCGAAAATATTGCTCAGGGTTTGGAGCGTCACCGCATATAGGCGTTGTGTGCGGGCATTCGGATCGTCCCAACTGTGCAGGCGGGTACAGGGTTCATTGGGAATGAATTTCTCAAAGCCATCATCCTTTGCCTGTTCCACCAGTGCATCACGGTCTGCCACGAACAAAATCCGCCGCGCCTGATTGGAGCGCATGAATACATCGATCAGCCCCATTGTAGTACGCGTTTTGCCTGTCCCAGTTGCCATGACGATCAATGCTTTGCGCTTACCGCCAGAACGTCCCGAAGGATTATTCAAGGGTACAGACGTTTCTTCATCCAACCTTCGGGACGGTATCTCAAAGGCTTCACAGACTCTGCGTATGGCTTCGTGCTGATAGGAACGGTCAACGATTTCGTTGTTGATTTCAATAGAACTCAGCGGCTTCGCATTCTGGCGAATGTAGAGCAGGTTTTCCAAATCTTCGCGTGTGAAGAATCCAAATACTTCGCGCTTGTGTGCGATCCCCACATCCACAAAATAAATTTCAAGTCCGTTGGCTAAAAATCCAAACGGTTTGAATGATTGGTGTTTCTCGATTTCATTGACATAATGGGTGAGTTGCGCTTCTGCCAAACGGACATCTACAGAAGTCTTCTTCGCTTCAACTACCGCCAACACTTCCCCATTTTCGCGGTACAACGTGTAATCAGAAACCCCATTCCACGGCTCGGCATCATAGCCATCCACAGGGATTTCGATCTTTACCTTGGCATGGTCACGAAGATACCAGCCCGCCTGTTCCAACTGCGGGTCGATCATTTCCTTGCGGGTGAGTTCTTCGCTGATACGACGCAACGTCCCACCTCGGGGTTTTGTTATGACTTCTTCTCGACAAACTTGACGCCTTCCATGCCTTTGAAATGCGCATCCTGAGTCCACAAAGTGGCATCATATTCACGAGCGGTGGCAAGGATGATACTGTCCGCCATGGCAAGTTTCAGTTCAAGCGATAGTTGTGCGGCATCAATTGAGATTTTGCGATCCAATTCAATCACGCGACCATAAGACATGACGCCCACTGCCTGCAATGCGTTCTCTTCTCCCATATCTAGCGCAAGTCGTTTGAAGACCTCATAAATACAAATGGAGGGGATGAGTAAATTTTCCAAGTCTTGAACGGGGGGAATGAATAGTTTTGCGTTTGACCCCTTGGTAAAATACTCCACCCAACCCGACGAATCAACGACGTTCATTAGCGTTCCTCGTCTTCTTCCTCGCGAAGATGATCAATATTCATACCTTTGAACATTCCTAACGCTTCCTTGATGGATGGCACGATCACCAACCGAATGCTCTTTTGATAAGGGATGAACATAACCTTTTGCCCTGGCTTCAAATTGAATTTTTTCCGAACTTCACGCGGGATAACGATTTGATATTTTGACGAGATGGTAGTCAGATTTTCCATTTTACGTCTCCTTCATCGAAACAAAACTGTAAGAAATTATACCACCTCCAACCTTCACCCGTTTTCGCTATGCAGACAGTCATCCGCCACGCCATTGCATGGAGCAGCATCGTAACCGCCTAATGGAATTTCGGTCTTTACCATGGAATGGTCACGCAAATACCAACCCGCCTTTTCGAGCTGCGGGATGATCATTTCCTTGCGCATGAGTTCTTCAGAAACACGAAGTGTGCGGGGCATTGCTCCCCTTTGGGTTCTACGTGTTTGGATACGTTAGGCTAAGCATACAAGAAAAACCTTGTCTGTGCAAGATGATTCTCATTGCAATTAGCAACCGCATCCCTTTTCCCTTCTTACTTCTCTCGGCTATCCTGCCTCCACAACTCCTTCATCTCTTCACTCGTCTCGAGTAACTCTTCCAGCTTCCCTTCGGCTTCGACGTGGCCCTCTTTGAGCACGATGATATGATCCGCGCGGAGCAACAAAGGACGGCGGTGCGAGACCACGAGACAAGTCTTTCCGGTCTCGGCAAAGATCCATTCCCAGAGCTGGCTCTCGGTCTCTACATCGAGGGCGCTGGAGAGATCGTCGAACACCAGCAATTCAGGCTCACGGATGAACATGCGCGCCGCTGCAGCGCGTTGCATTTGTCCGCCCGAAAGTTTGACGCCGCGCGCCCCGACCATGGTTTCAAGGTTATCATCGAGTTCTTCGAGGTCACGATCCATCACAGCCAGCTTGGTGGCGCGATAGATGGTATTGTCATGACGGTCGAGTCCAAGCAAAATATTATTCCGCAACGTATTGCTGAAGAGGCGCGGCACTTGAGCCGTATACGAGCAACGCGGTGGCACAAAGAAATCACTGGGCGAAGTGATCACTTCTCCATTCCAACGGATCTCACCCTCTTGAAGAGGGAGCAATCCCAACAGCGCTCGCAGCAGCGTTGTTTTCCCGGAACCAATTCGCCCCGTGACAACGGTCAGTGTGCCGCGCTCGAGGGTCAGACTCACGCCTTCGATGCCGTTGGAAGAATTAGGGTAATAAAACGTCAGGTTAACGGCAGCCAACTCGTTCAAGCGGTCTGAGTCGCTCTTCGTTGGGTAGGTCACTTCT
>WNFZ01002593.1_pt1 | contig 17087 bp, 12 predicted proteins | sample 5400081 | NCBI WGS metagenome assembly WNFZ01 (sample SAMN13153365, study PRJNA577476) | soil metagenome | isolation source: 80 cm soil or saprolite under grassland replicate 1 | place: USA:California | collected 2016-06-15 | reverse complement strand
GATACTCGATCGGCTGGGACGGGTGGCTGCGCAGGCGAGCGCAGCGGGCCAGCAGTTGGTCGGTCGCCAGCATGCGCAGCTGCTCGCGCAGGCGCTCGGGTGCGTTGACCACCAGCGCCTTCGGGGTGGTTGATCGCGCACGTCCGTGCCCCCATCGCGCTGTGGCGGGTGGTCAGCAGCACGCGGATGGCCTCCCGCTCGCCACGCCGGCGCGGCTGGGCCAAGTGGCAGGGGCTCCGCCCGACAGGTGAGGTTTCGTTCGTCGCGTCTTCCGCGTCAGCCGAGCCGGAGCTGACGGGGCCGTCCAAGTCGTGAACGATCGTCTGGCGCCAGGCCAGCGCGTAGCGCGGGCAGTTGGCGCAGTTGATATGGCGAGTACAGCCTGGCAGGGGTGGACGCCGACGCGCGGCGTAGCTCCAGCCGTAGGAGGGCCGGCCGCCGAGGAAGCGGCCTTGCAGGGCGGTCTGGGCGCGCACGCGGGTCTTGATGCGCATGCGCTCGCCCTTGGACTGGCTGCCGAACAGGGTCATGGCCAGGTCGTGGGCCTCACTTCCGGGGTCGATGGGGCGGCCGACCTCGGGCACCCACAGCTGCACGCCGAAGTGCTCAAGACGGGGAAGTGAGGGAGAACTGGTTGCAGTAGAAGGCGCGCTGCGGCTCGCCGATGACGACCGCGTTGAATCCGCGGTTGGGGTGGCGCAGCGCGGTGAGGAGTTGGTTGGCTTGGGGGCGGCGCTGTCAGGGCAGCGCGCGGCTGTGACCGATGTCGAGGTACTCGGCGACGATCACGCCACCCTTGGGCTCGATGAGCTGGCGGGATCTGCCATGCCTTGGAGGCAGCGACATCCTGCAGGCGCGGCTGCCCGACCCGGCCGTAGAACGCGAACGTGCGGATCACCGCGGACACCTCCAGCCAGGATCCAGATGGCTTCCATGCGTGAGTGGACGTGAGCCGATCATGTCCATGAAAGCGTCGGTGCGGCAGCGATCTGATCTGAGCAGCGCGCAACGAAGTTGAGCCTCCCCCCGCGCCCGCTGGTGGCGGTGGGCGTCGTGTGCCCGACCTCTTCCAGCAACTCGGGTGCAAGGCCGCTGGCCGGAGCGCTGATCTGCCCCGTAGGCCCGCTATCTTGGGTCCACCCGCGGCGTCGCGAGAACGACCTGGAAGACCTCGAGGGGAGGTGTTGGATGGCGCCAGCTCAGTCCGGTGATTCGGAGACGGCCGCGGCGGGCGAGGCCGACGTTCGCCAGTTCGTGGGGCGATACGTCCAACAGCTCAAGGCAGACGGCGCCATCCGATCGCCCGCGGTGGAACGGGCGTTCCTCAAGGTCGAGCGCCACCGCCTGCTGCAGATCTTCTACCGGCCGCCCGGACCCCGAGGCGGCCCACCCATCCACCACGACCCGGAGCATCCCGTCGCCGAGCACCTGGAGCTCATCTACGCCAACACCGCGCTGGGGACGCGGTTCGTGGACGGGATGCCAGCAAGCTCCACCTCCCAGCCGTCGCTGGTCGCCCAGATGCTGGAGCTGCTCGACCTGGCACCGGGAACCAGTGTCTTGGAGGTCGGGGCGGGCACGGGCTACAACGCCGCGCTCATCGCGGAGATCGTGGGCGAGCAGCGCCTGGTGGTGAGCGTGGACGTCCTGGACGACGTGGTGGCCCAGACCCGGCGGCTGCTGGCCCGAGCCGGCCATCCGGGGATTGCCGTGCTGCTGCGCGACGGCGTCGACGGCGCTCCAGAGCGGGCGCCCTTCGACCGGATCGTGGCCACGGTGGGCTGCTCGGACCTGTCACCGAAGTGGGCCGAGCAGCTCGCCGAGGGCGGCCGCATGCTCGTGCCGCTGGACCACGCCGGCGGCCATCCCCTTTTCTTGCTCCACAAGGAGCGCGGCACGCTCGTGGGTCGGGTCGTCAGCTGGACCGGGTTCATGCCCATCCGCGGTCCCCTCCACGTCGATGGGCTGTGGCCGATCGGGGTTCTTCAACCGGACGCTGATGAGGTGATCCACCAGCGGGATCCCTGGCCGGGATTCGGGGCCGAGGGTCCGCTTCCCTCGCTGGGCTGCTCCGCCGACGAGAGCGACCTGCTCTTCTATCTCAGCCTGGCGGACCGGCGGGCCTGCTGGGCGCCTGGTGGGGTGGGATTGAGCGATGACCGGAACGGTTGGGCCGTGGCTGGTCCCGGCGGCATCCGCTGGTGGAAGGATGCCTCCCTGGTGGAGCAGCTGGATGGCCTGCACTCGGAGTGGCTGGCGCGTGGCCGACCCGCGGTCGGGGACTACCGGGTGGCATTCGTCCCCATCGAGGAGGACTCGAGTCCGCCACGCGGCGGTTGGGCGGTTGATCGCCGGTTCTTCCGCGAGCTCCTCTGGCTCCAGAGGCTCTGACCGACCTCTCTTGCGTGAAGGGACCAAGGCCCAAGGGATGCAGATCGTTCTCGTTCCTCCGTAGGTCAGGGCTTGGGGGCCGCCGGTTGAGTCTGGCCGGCGGGGTCGTGGTCAAGGTAGGCGGCGGCTTGGAGGGTGAACAGGTCGGCGTACAGCCCAGCGGCGGCCATGAGCTGGTCGTGGCGGCCGTGCTCGAGGACGTGGCCGTCCTGGAGGACGTAGATGCGGTCGGCGGTGCGGACGCTGGAGAACCGGTGCGAGATCAGCAGCACCGAGCGGCCGCGGCACAGGGTGCGGATCGCCTGGAACAGGTCGTGCTCGGCGTGGGCGTCCAGGGCGGCGGTCGGCTCGTCCAGGATGATGAAGGGCGCGTTGCGGAAGAACGAGCGGGCCAGGGCGATGCGCTGCCACTGGCCGATCGACAGGTCGTTGCCGCCGGAGAATTCGGGGCCGAGGATGGTGTCGTAGCCGGCGGGGAGGGCGGCGAGGAACGCGTGCGCGCCGGCGTGGTCAGCGGCGGCGGTGATGGCCTCCAGGTCGGCGATGCGCTGGTGGCGGCCGAGGCCGATGTTGTCGCGGGCTGGCAGGGCGTAGTGCTGGAAGTCCTGGAAGATGACCGCCACCTGGTCGCGGAGCCGCTCGGGGTCGACGGCTGCGGTTTCGGTGCCGTCCCACAGGATGTGGCCGTGCTGCGGGAGGTAGAGGCGGCACAGCAGCTTGGCCAGGGTGGTCTTGCCGGAGCCGTTGGGGCCGACCAGGGCGACGATCTCGCCGGCGCCGATCTCCAGCGAGACGTCCTGCAGGGCGGGCCGGTCGGCGCTGGGGTAGGTGAAGCTGAGGTTCTCCGCGCGCAGGCGGGTGAAGCCGTTGGGGGGATTGCCGGCGGGTCGGCGGGCCTTGATGGCGGGTTCGAGGGCGATGAACGAGGTGAAGTCCTCCAGGAAGCGGGCCGACTCGTACAGCATGCCGGCGCTGCTGACGCTGCTCATCAGCCGTTCGCCCAGCAGCAGGACCGCGCCGGCGGCGGTGCCGGCTTCGGCCAGGCTGAGCCGGCGGTCCAGGGCCAGCCACAGCAGCGTGCCGATCGTGGCGGTCAGGGTGGCGGCCATGCCGAGGGTGCCGCCCAGCAGCAGGCGCAGCCGCTGGTGGGCGGTGGTGCGCAGCTCGGTCAGATGGTGATCGTAGAGGCGTTCGTAGCGGTCGCGGAGGAAGCTGGCGAGGCTGAACGCGCGGACCTCCTTGGCGGGGTCTTTGCTGGTGAGCAGGTTGTAGAGGTAGCCGCGCTGCCGTTCGGTCGGGGTCATGCGGCGGTGGAAGCCGAACAGGACCTCGCCGGCCTTGACGGCGCTTGCCAGCAGGGGCACGGCGGCGACCAGGACCAGCGGGACCAGCCAGGGCTGCAGGGCCAGCAGCGCGGCGGTGACGCCCAGGATGCCGATGGTGGCGCCGAGCAGGCCGAGCAGCCCGTCGACCAGCTGCATCGGTCGGGCCTGGCCGCCGAGCGAGGCGCGCAGCAGCCGGTCGTGGAAGGCGGGGGTCTCGTAGGCTTCCAGCTCTACCGCGCAGGCGACGTCGATGATGCGGCCCTGGGCGTGGCGTTGGGTGCGGGTGCCGAGCAGCGTGCTGGTCTCCCGGCCGAGCGCGGCGACGAACCCGAGCGTGGCGATGATCGCGGTGAGGGCGACCAGGCGGGGGAGCACGCCTGCCGTCGAGGCGCTGCTGCCGGTCTGGTCGGCGTCCAGGACCCCGGCCAGGACGCCACGGCCGAGCAGCAGCACGACCGCCAGCCCGAGGCCACCGGTGACCTTGAGGCCGACCGAGACGAGCAGCTCCCCGGGGCCTGCGGCCCAGACCAGCGCGAGCGCCTCCCCGGTCAGGCGGGGGAGCCGGCGCAGCAGCTTAGGGTCGTCGCTCGGCCCCTTGACGATGTCGAACAGGTCCTGGCAGCCGAGCTCGGTCGATGGCCGCTGGGGTGGCCTGGCGCCGTCGGCGGGTCGGTTCTCGGGGTGAGCGTCGCTCATTGGCACCGTCCTTGACATACCAGCGCCGGGATATACCATGCGCGGTATGGGATGGCCGCTGGTGCTGACCGGGGAAGTCAAGGCCTGGCTCGACAGCCTCGACGACGAGGCGTTCGGCCGGGTCGCCTGCTACCTGGACCTGCTGTGCGAGCGCGGTGGCACCCTCCCAGAGCCGCACAGCCGGCGGCTGGGGCGCAACTGCCGGCTCCGTCTGCTCGTCGTGCCCCGCGGCCGTCGCGGCGGCGAGCGGCTCACCTATTGGCTGGACGGCAGCGGCACGGTGCTGGTGCTCACGGTCGGGCGCTGGTGGCGTCCCCGCCCTTGGGAGATCGCGCGGGCCCGGGCGGCGCTGCGCCAGCACCGACAGCAAGGACCCCGCCGACGCCGCTGGACAAGGCGGGGCGACCGGTGTTACCCCAGCGGAGAGGAGCCAGCATGAGCCGGCCCAAACCCAAGCCCAAGGCCGAGCGGTGGGAGCAGGTCCGCGGTGGCCGGCTGGCCTCACCGGCCGCCGGCGCCGGCTACCAGCGGGCCCGGCGGGCGCTGGAGCTGGGAGAGCGGATCCGCGGGTTGCGGGAGGCCCACGGGATCAGCCAGGCGGAGCTGGGCCGGCGGATCGGCTCGACCCAGCCGGCGATCGCGCGGCTGGAGGCCGGCCGGGTCAGCCCCACCCTGGAGACGCTGGACCGGGTCGCGGGCGCGCTGGAGGTCGAGCTGGTGATCGGCTTCGAGGACGCCCGGCACCACCAGCACACCCAGGCCAGGTCATGAACCGAGGTCAACCAGGGTTGACCTCCCGGCCACACCAACCTCGGAGGCGACAGCGGGATCCCCGTCAAGGTCCACCTCAAGAACTTCCTCACCTACGGCACCACCGCCGCCGACAAGCCCATCCTGTTCGACTTCGACGAAGCGACCCTATGGTCGATCTCGGGGCAGAACGGGGCCGGCAAGACGACCATCTTCGACGCCATCACCTACTGCTTGTACGGCGAGCATCGAGGTGGCAGCCAGCGCGACGAGCGGCTGATCCGCAAAGGCGCATCGACCGCCGAGGTCGCCTTCGAATTCCGCCACGGCGAGACGCTATACCGCATCCGGCGGACGGTGTTCCGTCGGCCCCGACGCGCCGGCGGCGCCACCATCGTCAAGGAGGTCCAGGCCGCCGAGTGGGACGAGCCCGAGCAGGCCTGGCGGCCGCTTCCCGACACCGGCAACGAGACAGGGCTTCGCGCCTGGGTGGACCGGCGGCTGCAGATGAGCGCCGAGGCGTTCTGCTCGACGGTGCTACTCCAGCAAGGCAAGGCTGACCGGTTACTCACCGTCGACCCCCAGAAACGCTTCGACGTCCTCGCCAAGCTGCTGGACCTCGACGTCTATCAGCGGCTGGCCGGCCGGGCCGCGGACCGCCGACGCACCGCCACCGCCAACGCCCACGCGATCGAGGTGCAGCTTGCGGCCACAACCGAGGTCAGCGCCGACGCGCTCCACGAAGCCCGGGACGTCGCCGACGAACGCGCGGGTGCCGCACGCACCGCCGAGCAGGAGCGGACCAGAGTCCAGGCGATCCTGGTCGGCGCGCAGACCGTCGCCAACCTCAACCAGGCGGCCGGCGACGCTCGCCGCCAACTGGACACGCTCGAGGAAATCCTGGCCGCCGGCGACCGGATCCGCGCCGACCTCGCCGAACTCGACAAGACCCGAACCGCCTTGGAGCCAGTGCGGCTGGCCGCCGCCGGCCACGACCAGGAGGCCGACGAGGCTGACCGCACGCAGCAGGCGATCGATCTGGAGGCGCGGGCCGCCGACGCCGACCGCGCCGACGCCGGCCGGGCCGACGCTGAAGCCGAACGCGACGCGGCCCAGTCGCGCTATGAACTGCTCGTCCGCCACGTCCCGCTGCTGGACCGGCTGGTGGGCTGCGCCGCAGAAGCAGCCTGCCGCCGGCAGGCCGCCAACGACGCCGGCGACCCCGAGGTGCGCGCACGGCAGGTCCACGAAGCGGAAGCGGTCGAACACGATGCGGCCGCCGCCCGGAGGACCGCCGCCGACACCAAGCAGGCCGCCGGCGAGGCCCGCAGCGAACGGATCGGGCACCGGCACGTGCTCGACGGCCAGCTCAAGGCCCGCCAGTCGCTCGAGGGCGAGGGAACCTGCTCGCGCTGCGGCCAGCCGGTCACCGCCGAGCATCTCGCCCGAGAGCTGGCCGAGCTGAAGGCGGCGATCGCGACCGCTGACGCTGGCATCACCGACGCGCAAGCCACCATCGACCAAGTCGCCGCCGACCTGGCCGCCACCGAGCGGACCGAGGCTGAAGCCGGCCAGGCCTGCCAGCGGGCACGCTCCGCGTTGGCCGCCGCCCAGACCGCGGCCAGCGAGGCGGCCACCGCCGAACGCGCCTACACCACCGCTGCAGCCGGCGTTGGGACGCTGCCTGAGGCCTGGCGCGCGGAGGTGGACGACGCCGAGTAGTCGGCAGCGCTCCTCGCCGCCGTCTCAGCCGAACTCGAGGAGCTTTGCGACAAGCAGCTCCCCCATCTGCGTGGCGTCTTCGCCGACGCCGCTGACGCCGCCGACCAGGCCACCACCGCCCTGGCCGGCGCCCGGTCCCGCCTCCAGCAGCTGGTCTACGAGGCGGACGGGGCACGCCAGCGGGCCACCGCCACCCGGCAGCAGGCGCAGGTCCGGCTCACCGCGGTCGACCCAGCCCTGGCCGCCGAGGTTCTCGCCGACCGCCACGGGGTAGTCGACCGCTTGGCGGCGACGGTGGCCCGGCTCGCCCCAGTCGAAGCCGACGCCGCGACACTGCAGCAGGCCGAGGACGAGCAGCGCCGCGTCACCGACGCGCTCAACGCGGCCATGGCCGCGCTTGCGGCAGTCCCACCCGAGCACCATGTCGAGGTCGCAACGGCCAGCGCCGCCCTGGCGGCTGCCTCCGCGGCCGCCGACCAAGCCGCCGTCCAACGCGACGGCGCCCACGACCGTCTCCGGCAGCTCACCGAGCAGGCCGCCACACGCGAAGGGCTGGAGCAGGCCCACCAGGTGGCCCGCCGCAGCGGGGAGCGGGCCAAGCGGCTGGAGGAACTGTTCGGGCGGCGTGGGCTGCAGGCGGCCCTGCTCGAGCAGGCCAAGAGCGCCATCGAGCAGCTGGCCAACGAGACCCTCTATCGCATCTCGGCTGGCCAACTGTCCCTCACCCTGGAGGTCGGCGAGGCGGCCGGCAGCCGCAAACTGGAAGTGTTCATCACCGACGCCGCCTCCGCCGAGGAGCCGCTGGAGGTCGCGTTCATCTCCGGCTCCCAGAAGTTCCGGGTGGCGGTCGCGTTGGCCGCCGGACTCGGCCAGCACCTAGCCGGCGCCGAGGCCACCCGGGCGCTCATCATCGACGAAGGTTTCGGCAGCCTGGACGACCTCGGGCGGCAAGGCATGATCGACGAGCTGCACACGCTGGCCAGCCAGCTCGACCGGGTGATCGTGGTCAGCCACCAGGCCGACTTCGCCGACACCACCTACTTCCCCAACGGCTACGCGCTTAGGAAAGCCGGCCGCCACACCGAGGTCAGCCGGCTCATCGCCTGAGCTGACGTCAGCAAGCCTGTCGTCATGAGCCATACGCGGCTTGGAGGTTCGCGAGTGCCTTCCTCACCTCCCGAACAAACCTGCGGCCGGTTCTGGTGAGCCGCAGTGGGCGCTGGCCTTTCCTCGCCCTGACCAATAGCGAAGCGCCAAGGTCCCTCTCCAGCTGCAGGACTTGGCTGGACAATCTCGTGCTTGGGATGTTCAGGGTCTTGGCTGCCTCCTTGACGGTCGGGTACTCGATCAGGACGAGAAACCGCTCGACACGTAACAGCGCCCCCCTCCGGTCGAAGGCTGGGCGAATCCACTCGGCGCAGGCGACTCGCCGGCCGCCGACATCCGGCAGGTTGCTACCCGCCATGAACGGACGGCGCGGAAGTCCCAACTTCCGCGCGATATCACCAATGGTCTTCGGATGCGCGCCGAGCTCTGCGGCGATGTCCACGAGGTTGCGCTGCTTCACGACGTACTGTTCTACCAGCCACATAGGATCGATGTGGTAGCGAGGTGGTCTGCCCGGCGGCCGGGTCTTCACCCCAGCGAGCCCAGCGAGGTACTGCACGAGTTCCCGATTGACCCCGAACTCCTTCGCGATCCGTGGATAGGTCCAGCCGCACTGCTGGTACCGGTAGGCGATGTACTCGGGAGTGAGGTTGGCTCGTCGGGCCATTTGCTCCTTTGGCAGCGGCGTCTTGGGGCGCTTCAGCGGCCCCATGGGATGCCGGATCAACACCAAGCGGACGTGATCCAGGCTTGTGCCGAGCGCCGCCGCTGCCTGGTTGAGCGACTTCCGTTCCTTAATGAGCAGCCGTTGCAGCTTCGCCGGCTGGATGCTGTCGACGTGCGGACCTGGCCAGGCGCGTGCCTCGGCCCAGTCGAACGGTGGCTCCCACACCAGCGGCTCACCGAGACGATGGTCGGCGAGCTGCTGCTCGGCGGCGGCCCGGAGGAGTTCCGCCAGCGCCGGCCGGAGGGAGGCGCAGAATGTGGCATAGGGGGCGCCGCTGTTGGTGACGGGGCCGAGCGGGGGGTGGGGGCTGTCGGGGCTGCCGGTCAACAGCTCAAGCAGGTAGCGCTCGGCGAGCCGGCGCTGGCGTTCGGTCGCCACCACGCCGGCTCGGCCACATAACACCTTCCACAGGCCGTCGGGCAGCAGCTCCGTCGACCCGAACAGGCGCCGACGGCGCTGATAGTCGATGGGCACCTGGGCATCATCAAGGCGCAAGGCGAGCATGGAGAGGACTCGAAGGACCGTGTCGCCGGCGCCGCTGTCAGCGAGTCTCCACATAGTGTGGTCCAAGGTCCGCTTCGGGAACGGCTGCCCAAGTAGTGGGAGCAGGGCGTCAAGCTCGCGGCGGCAGCCCGGCAACAGTAGGGCGGTGCTGGTCACTCTCCGGAAGGTCAGGAAGTGGTGGCCGGAGGGCGGCATCAGGCGCAGCGCCCATGCTGGCCAGAGCTGTTGTGGCAGCTTGGCGGCGCGGGTGTCGATTCCGTCGGTGGTGCTGTCCGGCAGGGGGTACTGGGGGCGCGGCGTGGCCGTACGATAGCGCAGCCGGTCCGACGGGCGAAGCGTCGTGTCCAAGGCGCGCAGCACGATCCTGGCCAGCACCGGGCTGCACGCCCCCCACGACCTGGTGACACTGGTCGGGCTAATGTCCAGCCCACGGCGGCGCATCCGGTCGATGATCCAGCTGACGCGTTCGGCTGCGGTGTCGATGTCGGGAGCCGCCACGACCTCGACCGCCTTGCTGACTGCAAACGCCATGCGAGCGGCGGTGCGTGGGGCCATGAACCCGGGGCGGCGGTGCACACGCCTGCCCTCCTGGTTGTGCGCAACCTCGACGTTGCCGACCTGGTCGATGATCCCTTGGGGGAGCCGCCCTAGATCCTCCTCGGCGAAGAAGTTGAGGACGCCGGCGGCGACCGCCTTGAGGTCGGTGAAGACCTCAGCGGTCCTCAGCATCGTCCCATCGGCAGCGGGCACTGCAGCGGCTTTGTCGACGCGGTCAAGCAGGCTGCTGACAAACGCCTGCGCGTCGAGGAATCCGCCCGGCGTGTCGACCGGCGCCGCGCTGCTCTGGGCCAGCTCAACGCCACAGCGGTCAGCGAGGGCTCCGACAGGCCCGTCTGATGGGCGGCTGGGGGCGCTGCATCGGCCCGGCGTCGGGACCTGCAGCATCAGCGGATGCCTGGACCGCGGCGTCCGCCCGCAACCGGGACAGTAGTCCACCAGCAGGACCCGATGACGCAGGCAACAAAAGCTCCACGACAGCCGCCACCTCAGGGGCCAGCGGCCACCAGTCTCGGCCAGGCAGACCGGGCAGAAGCGGGAGCCGGCGCCTCTCCCCCACAGCTGACGTCGGCTGACCCGTCGCGTCTCGAGGTCCAAAATGACGGCGATGCCGTCGTACCGCTGCAGCGTCAGGCCGGCAAGCAGCTCCGCATCAACGCCGGTGGCACGGGCGATCCGGTCGAGTTCGGCCGGGCGGAGCGCCACCGTCCAGTTCAGTGGTGCCCTAGATCGGCCGTTGTAGCTTCTGACTGGACCAGCCAGACCGACCGCCTTAGCCACGTCAACCAGGCGGGCCTGGAGGCGTGCGGCGTAGCGTTCCAGCCAGCTGTCGAATGCTTCCTCGGGGACTGGCGCCAGCCGGATGGGCAGTACGCGCGGACCGGCATCACCGGGCACGCGGTCTCGAGAACTCATGTCGCGGGCAGCATCGCGGTCACCGGCGACGCTCACCGCCGGCCGCGGCGGCGCGGCTGACCCACTTGAGGCGTGCCCGCATGCTTGGCCTTGACTCGTCCATTGCCGGGACGGGCGCTGAGGCGGCCCGCGCGGAGGTCCGCCGTGAGCTCCTGGCGCGCGTGCTCGGCGGCGGCGTCGTTCTTGACGCGATCCAGCAGCTCGACGGTGAGCCGTTCCTCCCCGGTCTTGATCGCCCGGTGGCAGCCGCGGGTCACCAACGTCATGAGCGACGCGAAATGGCCGGTGCTGCGCGCATACAGGTAGTCGGCCAGGTCGTCGGCGACCATGCCGCGATGCTTGTTGGCCAGCATCACCATTCGCTCGATACCAAGCAGCAGCCGCCGCCAGGTTTCCCGCCCTTCCTCGGTGTAGACCTCAAACGGCGTGACGGTGAGCGGGGTCCACCGACGGCCGGTCTGCGCGTAGGCGGCATCAGCGACCGACAGCCCTTCGGTGAGGAAGCCCCGATCAGCCAGGCCGACCCCGACAAACACGAAGGTGGCCGGGAACTGGTTGGCGAGCCATTTGAAGTGGTTGGCGACCTGGCGGCCGTCTTGGCGGTTCAGGTCGAGGAAGTGCACGTCGTCGATGACCACGAGCTTGGTGTCGCAACTGAGGATGCAGTCGGCGGCGCGGGCGGCCAGTTGGGTGGCGTTGCCGCTCTCGGCGCCGGGATGGGCGTAGAACCGGCAGAGCATCGAGTTCAGGGTCCACATCGTCGTGGCCCCAGTGAGGGCGAGGTAGGCGACCGGGATCCGCTGGTCGCCGCTGCTGCTCTCCTCCCCGTACAGCTTGAGCTGTTCGCGATGGAACCTGCGGGCGAAGGCGACCGCGATGGTCGTCTTCCCCAGTCCCGGATGGGCGTCGATCGAGGCGGCACCCTTGACCTTGTCGCCGTCCTGCCGGTTTGCTGTCGACGATCTCCCACAGGTCCTCGTGGACCTGTATGAGCTGCGGCGTGTCGATCGGCCCGAGGTTGGCATGCCACACCGCGCGCAGCTCGTTGTACTGCAGCCGTTCGGCTTCGGTCATCGCGGCGAGCTGCTTGATCGTCTTTGCGGGCGGTTGTTCGCGGTCCGGCGCGTTAACCATCTCAAACCAGCCCTCTTTGACCGACAGGCTGTAGGCGCGTTCCTGTGAGACGAGCAGGCCGATGGCGCTCCTCTTCTGGGTCACGGAGCTTCGTCTGGATGTACCGGTAGGTTGCCTCATGGCGCCGGCCGCATCGCCTCGGCGTAGAACTCCTCGTCGCTGAGTTCCTCGCCGGATGGCACGTCGGGTAGGTCGACGTCCGGTTCGGCGGCCAGGTCGCGTTCGTCGTCGTCGTCACTGGCCGTGGCCGGCTGGCCGGCGCCGATCGCCGCAGCCGGCGGCGGGTCGCCAAACGCCAGCGCCTGCACGGTCGGAAGCCGCCGCACGTCGTCTGCGGCCGATGGCGTCTGGGCTTCAGCGGCTTCCATCAGGGCGGCGCGGTGCTGCGAGACGCGCACGGCCATGCGCCGCTCGGTCGGGTTACGAGTGAGCCCGGCGTCCCAGCGCTCCAGCAGTCCCGCCATGGCACGCAGGTCGTCGGGGAAGCGCTCGGTCTGGCCCGCCAACCTGCGGGCGTAGAGGAGTGCCTCCCTGCTGAACGGCCCGTCGAGGGACTCGGCATGCTCCCAGACCAACGCATGCCAGCTGCCGTCGGCTGGGTCCTGGAAGTACACGTGGGCGATGTCGTCGTCGTCGACCCGCAGCGGCCACTTGCCGGCTTGCACGCCGGTGTAGGGGCTGGTCCGGTTCCGGTAGGGCGTCAGCGCCGGCCCGTTGTAGCGCAGCCGGTCGATCTCGACCCCGTAGTGCTGGATGGTGCGCCAGTCGACCGGCAGGAAGTCATAGACCAGGTCGGCGCGGAACGGCACCTGCAGGAAGCCGGCACGCTCGGCGCCGTGCTCGTACATCACGTTCGGGGAGACGTCTAGACCCGGGACCTCCGGGATGACCAGCCCTTCGTGCGGCCTGGTGTGATAGCAGGACCCGACCCACTCGCGGATGATCTTTTCCAGCTCGTCGAGGAAGTAGAACGCCTGGTCTTCGACGTCCCGGCCGCGGCTGTAGACGTCCGGGCCCTTGTAGCCAGGCAGCGCCTGCAGCAGCCCCTCCCGCAACGTGCGGAAGAACCGTTCGACCACCGCCTTGTCGGTCGGTGTGTAGGGGCGGGCCGGCTGGATCGAGATGCCGAGGCGGGCGCAGACGCTGCTGAGATGCTCGGACATGTAGATCTTGCCGTGGTCCACCACGATGGACTCGGCAGCGACGGACGGCAGCAGCGGCTGGCCGTCCTGGTCGGCGAGCTGGTCAGCGTCGACCACGACGGCGCGGGGCACGCCGTGGTAGGGCCAGCGTGCCTCCGCAGTGAGGGCGGTCCGCGACCCGAATCGGCCGGTGGTTTGGGTCTGGGGCGGCCGCAACGCTTCGAACAGCACGGCGGCGGCATCGACCGACTTGGTGGACACCGGGGTCAGTCGCAGGCCCGCGATGCAGCGGCTGTACAGGTCGATGGCGATCGTGAGCTCGGCGCCCACCCAACGGAGGGTGACCGGTTCCATGGCGAACACGTCCAGCCGCGTCGTGTCGAGCAGCAGATACTCACCTGGGCGGGTGGCGCGGAGCTTGCCGTAGACCCCAACCGGTCGGTTCGCGATGGACCGTTTGCCCTTGGTGCTGCCCGTGAGCGCGTTCGTTCCACGGGTGATCTCGGCGAGCACCGCATACGCCTTGCTCCGGCCCGGCACCGGCACCTGCCCGGGCCCGTACTGCTGTTCCAGCCGGGCGGTGACGCGAGCTAGCAGCATGCCGTGGGTCGGCCGGCTGGCGTCGGTGTGCTCCTCGAGGACCGTTCGGCACATGTCCAGCCAGCGAGGATCAACCCCGGCAAGGAGGAGGGACTGGCGGGCCTCCCGGCCGTCGAGCAGCCCAGCCGCGCCGTCTTGCTGGTAGGCCTTCACCCAGCGGCGCACGGTCCGCTCGTCCACGCCGAGCTCGGCCGCCTTCGCCTGGTAGCGCGCCATCCTCGGCACCGCTGGGTCGTAGGCGGGCCGGGGTTCGTCTGGGGCCGCAAGGTCGGCGCTGCCGGACCGGTAGCCGCTGAGGACCTCGCGGACGTGGGCGGCCCGCTCGGCGAGCGCGGCGTGCTCGCTCTCGGTGAGGGCCGCGAACTCGGGACCGACCGCTGGCAGGGGTGCCTGCACAAGAGGGGCGCCCAGCAGCTCGGTGGATGGGTGGCCGAGTAGCCAGCCGATCTCCACTTGCCGCTCGTGACCCGCGGCCGATTGCAGGGTGATCCGACGGCCGGCGAAGTCGACGACCTGGAATGTCTCTCCGTCGTGTCGGAGCCGTGCCCCCACGGTCAGGGTGGCGACTAGCTGGTTCATGCGGCCCGCTCCCGGGGGCGCCGTAGGGTCGTGGTGCCGCCCAGCACCTGGTGGAGGTCGGCGGTGACCTCACCGCGCCACAGCAGGTGCAGCAAGGCCGGACGGACGGTGCGTGCCTGTTGGCGGGGTGCCAGGCGGCGTTCGACCGCCGCGATGGTGTCGCTGTCGCCGACCGCGGCCAGTACCTCGTTCAGCAGGTCCTCGCTGAACAGCCATGATCTGCGATAGCCAGCAAGAAACCGCACGTTGGTCAGGAGTACACCGTCGCAGCCCGACCACACCTCGAACCGCCACCCGCGGGTTTCGATCAGCTCGCCTGCCCATGCCAGGGTGCGGGCGATGGTCGGCTCGGCGAGCAGCCCGGCGGGTTTGACGTCGACCACCGTGGCGGCACCGCTTGCGTCCCGCAGCAACAAGTCCGGCACGTGCCGGCGGATTCGACCGTCGATCCGCGCGCTGAGCTGGCATGGCTGGGCGACGATGGTCACGACCGCCCGGTCGAAGTCCGCGAGCAGGAGCCGGGCCAGCTCCAGTCGGCTCTCGTAGATCACGTGCGCGCGCATGGTCGCCGACCAGTACATCCCCGAATAGTGGGGCTGCCCGCGGTACGAGCGAAACGTCCGCCAGGGGCAGGCTGTCGCCAGATCCTGGGTGCGGACGCGGTCGAACGGGAAGGTACACTCACTGCCGTCTGCGTCGCGGTACGAGAGCTTGGGTTCCTCAAGGCCAACCACGAAAGCCTCCCGGCTTGATCCGCCTCGGCGGATCGATGCAGCAATCGAACTACAGCGCATGCCCGCCTCGGAGGATGTCCTGTTCACATGGAACTTCGGTGGCGACCCCGGACCGATCAGGCAGCGTCCTCCTTGTTGTAGCGGGCGGCTGTGACATCGGTCGTGACGGTCTGCTCGAACGCGACACGCAGCGCCGGAAGGTGCAAGAACCCGTTGACGCGGCGGAGCTGCTTGCTGCCTCTATCTCACGAGTCGGCTTCCGCTCGGTCCTCCTCGTCGGTTCCGCTGGTGAGCGGCTTCCTGTAGCGCTCTGGCATTGGGCGGACGGCCAGGCCATACGCCCGAGCCCGGACACGCATGGCCCGATCACCGGTCACGATCGTGACCTGCCGTCCCGTTGCTTGCTGGAGGAAACGGCAGTCGGCGAGGATCTCGCCGTCCTGATCCCGGTCAGACGACCGCTGCCCACCCAGGAGATACGGGAGTTCTGGCAGGATCTCCAACGTGACGCCTGGACGCACCTTGACCGGTCCGGTGGCCGCCTGATCCAGGAACTTGTCGAGGGCGCGCAGGACGCTCTCGGCGCGGCGGCGGAAGTCGTCGCGGCGGGCGTACTTCTTCGCGTCCAACTCCTCAAGCACCTGCATTGGGATAACCAGCCGCACACCATCCACCTTGGCCTCCGCCGCGAGGACCGCTCGCCAGTCGACCTGATCGAACCGTTGGTAGTGCAGCAGGACATTGGCATCGGGCATCGTGATTGCGCCGGGCCGATTGGCCAGCGCCATGAGGCGGTGGAGCTGCCCGATCAGCCCCCGAAGCCACGCCTCCTGCGCGTCGATCTCGGAGCCGACCAGCGCGGCCGGACGTGACGACCAGGTCTGGAGTTCCCGTATGAGCGCATACCGCGGCGAGAACAGCGGCGCCGCCACGTCATGGTCGGCGAACAGGTTCCGGAGCTGCCGCTCTACTCGCTCCGTCCATTCGACGTAGCGGTCTCGGCTGGTGTCGTTGTAGGGACTGAGGTGGCCCCGGCAGTCCTCAAGGCCCTGGGCGAGCTGCTCCAGCGCCTTGATCGCCTGCTCTGCAGTAATGCCATTGCGTAGCTGCATGGCGGCAGTCTGCCAGCCGCCGCATCTTCATGCGCGCTCAGGCTCGCCGCCTCACCTCTGTCGCCGCTCGACATCATGCTGCCGAGGGCCCGCCGCCCGGCGCTAGTCCGACTGTCGAGCACGGGTCCTGTGCCTTGTCGACCCGATGACCCAGAGGAGCGGAGCCCACTTGCAGCTCGGGAGGCCAGGCCTAAGCGGCCTGCCTGAAGTTCCGCACGTAATCGGCGGGCAGCCAGGGTGAGCTGTGCGGCGCGGCGGTCGCCAGCATCTGGGTGGTGGTGCGCTGGCGGAAGAAGGCGTGCACTTGGCGGACACGGCCCTGGATGGTCAAGGTCGGGTTGTTGGCCAGCCACGCCTTGAGCGCGCCCCACACCCGCTCGACCGGGTTGTCGTGAGGGCTGTAGCGAGCGCCGTGCAGGACCCGCAGGCGGGGATGATGGGTCGCAAGCCACCGCTGGACGATCTTGGAGCGGTGGATGATGACGTTGTCGCAGATGACCACCACCACGGGTGCGGCCGGGTAGGCGGCCAGCAGCTGCTGGCAGAAGCAGGTGAAGGTGGCGCTGATGGCCTTGCGGGTCACCTGGTACAGGAAGCGACCGCTGGCAAGGTCGACCGCGCCGAGGATGGTGCGGCGCCGGTTCTTGCCAGGGGTCATGACCTGCTGGCGGGTTCCTCGCAGGATCCAGGTGGCCCGCACCCAGGGCAGCAGGTTGATGTGGGTCTCGTCTTCTGCCAGCAGCACCGCACCGTCGGGTAGTTCGGCGATGGCGTGGTGTAGGTTGGCGAGGATCTGGTCGCGGTCGGGGTCGCCCTTGGCGACCAGGCGGGGCCGCCGCCATGCCGCGACCTCACCGACCCGTCGGTGCAGGGTCCGCAGCGAGATGGCGGGGCGGCCCAGCTGCTGCCACAGCCTGGGGATGGTCCAGGCCTTGGGCTGGTCCAGCAGCCGGCTTGCCGAAGAGCTCTTCTTCCAGGGTGGTGCGGGCGGCCTGGTCGATGTTCCAGGTGAGCCGCAGGTCGCGGGGCTGTACGCCGGTGAGCTGCCAGGTCACCACCCGCCGGATCCAGGGCTTGCTGATGATCGCGGT